>JAABUL010006523.1_pt1 | contig 13388 bp, 12 predicted proteins | sample 5559151 | NCBI WGS metagenome assembly JAABUL01 (sample SAMN10711876, study PRJNA513368) | rock metagenome | isolation source: Antarctica rocks | place: Antarctica: Victoria Land, Pudding Butte sud | reverse complement strand
CGCAGCGGGCGCTCGCCCTGCTGCGCGCCACCCAGCGCCAGAACCACAACGCCTACCGCTCCCATCGCAAGCGCATCCTCCGTCGTCTCCTTGATTCATCCTGACCACCTAACGTTGTAGTACTAAGATTGCTGCTCTGGCTCACCGATACCTACATCGGCGTAGATGGTCTCATGGGTATCGGTCGGCGCGTCGGGCTCACCCGTCGCTTCGTTCGAAAGCGGACGGTGGTCGGGCATATCAGGCTTCGGTCCAAGCCGGCGGTGGTAGATCGCCCCGAGTTGTTGTGGCCAATCGGTGAAATGGATCAGCGCATCAGTCGGTTCGGTGAGTTGGTCGATCGATCCGACCACGGGGTAGCGGCGCAACGCCTCGTCAGCGAGGGGCTCCAGACACGCCTGCACGAAGCGGTTGGCGTTGAGCACCCGGAAAGGCCGTACCGCGTCGTTGATCCCCACCTCGAACTGTCCCTCTGTCGTGGTCAGGGGCGGCGTGACGCCGAGGGCGTTATGGCGCCGCGCCAGAGCTTTATACAGGCGCAGCAAGGCGTGTTCACGGTGGGCGAAGTCCGCGGCCGCGAATACGTCATGAATCATGGGCCCCACCTCCGTCGCCGCCCCAAGTTGGCCGAAAGCCGCCCCGAGCCACTTCGCATAGGGGGCGTAGCGGCGTTCCTGCAAGAAACACAGACGCATGGCGTCGTGGGCGACGCGCGTGGCGACCACGCGTGAGCCCAGGTCGTCTCCCAGTTCGGCGGTGCGTCCGATGAATGACTCGTTCCCCGCGAGGCGATACCATTGGGCGGCCATCATCCACAACCAGACATCGTCGGGATACCATCCCAACAACTCCCTGACTGTCGTCAACTCGCTTGTGTCGTCGCGGAACACCAGGCCGCCGGTGACTTCGAGCAGGAGTTGCTGGGGCATGGCGAGCCACGCGCTGGTGGACATCGACGGGCGAGGCTCCAGGCCGAGATGGCCCTGGAGCCAGTCGTGCAGCGTCGTAACCTCGACGTGCGGCTCAACCTTGTCGGTCTGCCAGCGGTAGAAGCGCACCGGCCACCCCCGAAAGGCGTCGGGGAGCCGCGCGTCGATCCGTGCTCGTAGGCTGTCAACAGCATCGGCATCAACAAAAATTTGTGCGCGCGGACCCCAACTGTGGTCCGTCGAGCGCTCGGTGTCGAAGCCCAGGATCTCGGAGCCTTCGCCCAGCGCCGCCGCCGCGTGGGGCATCGGTCCGACGATGTCGGCGAGGATATCCTGGTAGAAGGATCGGGCCAATTCTAGCCCAGGGACAAACTCCGCCACATGCGTTCTCCTGTGTAGACGCCTCAGCACGGCTAAACCGTGAAGATGTCCTCGACAGCCACGCGGAAATCGGGGAGGACAGGGGCGCCGGCGAGATCGCCCGACGAGATCATGGACGGCGCGGAACCGGGGTGGTACACCTCGACGGTACGAATCTCCGGCCGCACGACCCACACGATCTGCGTGCCGGAGTCCAGATACTGCTGGACCTTGACGGAAACGGAGCCGAACGTATCCGAGCGCGAGACGACCTCCACGGCCAGGTCGGGGGCGAAATCGGCCTCCGCATCCAGGTCGATGGGCACATGGGCGCGCGCTACGACGGCAAGGTCGGGTTCGCGCGTCGGGGGCGACCCAACGACCTTGAACGTGGTTTGCGGGGCGCATACAATGCCCAGGCCGTGAGCAGTCACGAACTCGGTGAGGTATGTGCCCAGGCGCATGATGATAACGCCGTGACGAAGGGTAGGCATCGTATCGTCCTCGATCTGGGGGATTAGTACATCGGTCACTGGGCGCCTCCTTGGGTTTTACGCGCTATGAACTGTCTCTGCTACATCTATTCTATCCCAAGCCATGAGGGTGGCGTGATCAACTTGGCCTGCCCTAAATCGCCGCCTTGCGGACACATCAAAAGTGTTTCCCCGTAAATGCATAGTCACGGAGTTGAGGGACGACATGCCCGCTCGGCTGGGGTAGAACACGTTACAATGACAAATGACAATAGTAGCAAAGAGGTTTGAGAGGGAGGTTGCCGTGGCAGTTAAGGTGTTCGACATATGGAATGAAGTCGATGGATTTCTCACCTCAACACCCACTCCCGAACAAATACTCGCGTTCCGTCCGTCCCAAGCTGCACAGGAGCGTCTACGACGGCTGCTCGACGCCAATAGCGCCCGGCCTCTTTCATCTGATGAAGAAGCCGAATTGAACGAAACATTGGCCGTCGAGAACCTCATGCGGCGGTTGAAGGTCAGGGCGCTGGCGAAAGTCCAGGCATGACCTATGTCCCTGTGCCCCTGCGTCGCTTGGTCCGGGATCGCGCGCGGGAACGGTGCGAATACTGCTTGCTCCCCGATGCCGTTGGCTTCTACCCCCATGAGATCGACCATGTTGTCGCCGAAAAACACAACGGCCAGACGATCGCCAACAACCTGTGCTTGAGTTGCTGGGTATGCAACCGGCATAAAGGCAGTGACCTCACCTCGCTTGATCCACAGACGGGGGCTATCACCCCCTTATTCCATCCTCGGCAGGATCGTTGGGAAGACCATTTTCATCTGATCGAGGCGGAAATCATAGGCATCACACCGCAGGGACGGACCACCGTGCGCATGTTGCACGTCAATGACCCGGATCAGATGGAATTGCGCGCTATGCTGATCGCCTTGGGGCGGTATCCCTGAACCCGGACCGAGTGTAGACGCCATGGTGCGGCTAGACCGTGAAGATGTCCTCGACAGCCACGCGGAAATCGGGACCGAGACGTGCATCTTACTTCCGCTTACTTCCGCAAGAGGCGTGGGTTCTTCCGTGGGTCGAACGACACCTTCCCGTCCTTATCCATACCCCACGGGTCGCTATGCTCACGCAAGATCGGCAGCGGTTTGCTCTCGTCACCGGCCTCGACGGCTTGCTTGGCGACCCGTCGATAGCGACGGTTATAGTCGCGCTTATCGTGCTTCTCCGAGCCGGCCGTCGTCATGCCCCCTATGGGCGTTTTACGGCGCGATCTACTCATGACCCGCTCCTCCACACGATACGCATGTCACGGCCGTCAGGCGCGCGCTCGCGACAAGCGAGCTTGGCCCCGAAGGCTTACCGCTCGCTCGCCCATATATTCCACTGTTCTTTGCCTGGCCCATTCCACGTACACCGACATGTTCTCGCGCGCCCGCTCCGACTGATTTGGGATAGTGTTCTCGCGGGCTATCCGCGCCCAATCGGGCCGTAAGACCCGTTCTCCGATTTTGCCTGGGACAGGCGTCTATGGACTGCGCAGATCCCAGGGAGTCACAATACCGAGTGGCCGACCGCGGTCATCACCGGAATCAGTCACCACGATGGCATACACATGCGACGTGGTCAGGCGTGTGAGCACCTCTCTGGCCTCGGTCACCGTGCGGTCTCCCGCCATCACCACCATCGTCCCCAGCGACTCGTAACGCAGGGTGTCGCCGATGCCGGGATGCTTCAGATCTACGTAATCGTCATTCCACGAGTCCACCATGATCCGTCCGAGTCCGTCGTGGGTAAGCAGACGCAGCCGCCCCTCGACCCGAACCACCGCCTGGGAGTAATCCTCCCTGTGCATCTCTTCCAGGGCGTCTCTAATCACATAGTCGGCGTCGTGTATCATGATCGCGCGTTGAAAACGCGGTAGCAGTGTTTGCTGGTCGGTCACGTTCGGCTTCTCCTCAAAAAGGTATTGCGGTCAGGATAAAATGTGATGGCGCCCCACACAACACCCTACTCGCAGTAGGATAGTGGGCGTCGGAAACAGGGTGGCTCTGGCTATTGATTAGCCCGACGGAGCTGAGCGCCGGCCCGGCACGGTGATCCTACAAGGCCGAGGCGCGCCTATGTGCTACAGTCTAGTCGGGGGGTGAGGGCCGCTATCGTGGACCGCCCCGACTGGTACAGGGAAAACCAACAATGGCTGTTATTAGTTTGCAAAACATCAGTAAATCGTTCGGCGACAAGCCGGTGCTGGACGGGCTTAGCGTGGCTTTCGAGCGCGGCGAGCGCGTCGGCCTTGTGGGGGCCAACGGCGCCGGCAAGTCGACCGTGCTGCGCATTATCGCGGGGCGCGAAAAGGCCGACACCGGGGTGGTCCATGTGGCGCGCGGCATGCGCCTGGGCTACCTGCCCCAGGAGGCTAACTTCCGCTCCGACCGCACCCTGCGCGAGGCCCTCCTGGCCGTCTTCCACGACCTGCGCGAGGGAGCCAAGCGCCTGCGTGAGTTGGAGGAGCGCCTGGGCGAACGCGGCGCCAACCCGGCGGGGTGGGACACCGCGGTGCTGGAGGAGTATACCGACCTGCTGGCGCGCTTCGAGCAGCGCGGCGGCTACACCTACGAGGGCCGCGTGGAACAGGTCCTGAGCGGCCTCGGCTTCGCGCGCGACCTGTGGGACAAGCCTGCGACGGCCCTCAGCGGCGGACAGCGTACACGGGCGCGCCTGGCGCGTCTGCTGCTGGAGGAACCCGACTTTCTGCTGCTCGACGAGCCGACCAATCACCTTGATCTCGAAACGACGGAATGGCTGGAGACGTTCCTGGCTGGCTGGCGGCGCGGCCTCGTGGTCGTCTCGCACGACCGCTATTTCCTCGACAAAGTCTCGCGGCGCACCGTCGAGGTCGTCGGCGGCAAGGCCGAGAGCTACCCGGCCCCGTACAGCCGCTACCTCTACCTACGCGCCGAACGCTACCGCCGTCAACAGAAAGAATACCAGACACAACAGACGCGTATCGCCAAGACGGAGGAGTTCATTCGCCGCAACAGTGCGGGACAGCGCGCCAAGGAGGCGCGCGGGCGACAAAAGCAGTTAGACCGCCTAGAGCGCGTCGAAGGGGCCCCACGAGGGCGCGACGCCCTGGGATCGCTGCGTCTCGGCGCGGGGACGCGCAGCGGCGAGGTCGTGCTTTCGACCGTACGGCTGCGTGTGGGCTACCCCGGCAAGAGCTTGCTCGCGCTCCCAAACGTGCAAGTGGGGCGCGGCCAGCGCATCGCTCTGATCGGTCCGAACGGCGCGGGCAAGTCGACGCTGCTGCGCACGCTTGTCGGCGAGATTCCACCGCTGGGCGGCTCGTTCGCCTGGGGCTCCAACGTCGAGGTCGGCTACTACGCGCAGGGGCACGAGGGACTGCGGCGCGACCGCACCGTGCTGGCGGAGGTCCAGGACGCGCGCCCCATGACCGAGGAGACGGCGCGCGGCTACCTGGGACGCTTCCTATTCACAGGTGAGGATGTGTTCAAACGGGTCGGTGATCTGAGCGGGGGCGAGCGCAGCCGCGTGGCGCTGGCGCGCCTGACGCTGCGCCAGGCCAACATGCTGCTGCTCGACGAGCCGACCAACCACCTCGACATCGTGGCGCGCGACGCCCTGGAGGGTGTGCTGCGCGGCTACGACGGGACGATCGTATTCGTTTCGCACGACCGCTACTTCATCGACGCCGTGGCGACGACGATCTGGTCGGTCGAGGACGGCGTCGTGCGTGTCTATCCGGGGACCTACGCGGCTTACCGTGAGGCGCGCGCCCGTGGCCTGCCGCCCCCACCACCGCTCGATGACGCGCTCACGCCGGCGCGGCCGGCGCGCCAACGCGCGCGGCGCGCGGAACACCCGACCGGGCCCGCGCCCGTGCCCTTTGGCGAAGCGCGGGACGCCGAGGTGGCGGCGCTCGTGGAGGCGGCGCGCACGTTGGAAGAGGCCAGGCACGGGCTGGGGAGCCGTTTGGCGCGCGTGCAGGGGCAGACGCTGGACGGGTTGGTGGGGTTGGCCGAGGAGCACGCGCGGGCACAGGAGGAACTCGAGGCGAGCGACGCGCGGCTGCTCGCGGCCATCCGTCGCGGCCTGGGGTGATTTGACAGCGAGAGGTGGTTGTGCTAGGCTAGTCCCTGTGTTTCGCGCCGTGGGGTGCTGGGACCCCACGGGCGTGAAAGGCACGCTCGTCTTAGGGAGGAAAACCTTTGACCAAGACGTCCATCAGCCTCGCACTCGCCGGCGCTCTCGCCGTGGCGAGTACTGCTACCCCAGTCCTCACCCCTCGGGCCCATGCGGCCTCTCCCCGGACCCCCTCCTCTTACGCCCGCCTCTCGGGCTCGAGCCTCGTCAGCACCGCCCTCTCGTACGTTGGCTATCGCTACGCGTATGTGGGCGACACCCCCGCAACGGGTTTCAGCTGCACCGGCTTCGTCCACTGGGTTTACAGTCAATACGGGTACTCCACGCCGGAGGATGTTGGGGCGCTGTACTACAGCTACCCGCACGTCTCAACCGGCGCCTTGATACCCGGCGACGTGTTGATTTTCGCCAACACGTTCCATGCCGGGCTCTCGCACGCGGCTATCTACATCGGCGGCGGCCAGATGGTCGGCGCGGATAACTTCAGCGTCGGCGTACACGTCGATAACGTATACGACGGATACTGGGGACCGCGTCTCGTCGGAGCGATTCGCATCGCCTCGACTGGCGCCCCCGTACAGCAGGTAGCCGGGTACAGCTACCGGCGTCCCGCGCCCCCACGCCGTTTCTAGCCCTTTGACGCCGGGATAAACCTGGCAGGGCTCAATTTTCCCAGCGCGCCGCGGGGATAAGCAACGACGCTTATCCCCGCGGTCTCAACGACGAGTGACCGATGGCGCGTGGCTAGAAAGACTTTAGCCACGCGCTACTGGACAGCGCGAATCTGCTATAATACTCAACGTAATTGGGGCGATTAGCTCAGCTGGTTAGAGCGCACGGTTCACATCCGTGAGGTCCCGGGTTCGAGTCCCTGATCGCCCACCGCGCCCTCCTGACGCCTCGGTCAGGAGGGCTGTTTTATATCCTTAACGGTAGGATTCGCCTGCGACTGACCGGCAGCGGCCTGACGTCGCAGCTCAATGTCACGTTGTATATATTAATTAAGTAGTGGATTAATGGTTTGTGCTGAAAAATCGAATCGGTAGCGCGGTGGTCTACGCGACGACACGGCGCGCCGCCGCGCGGCTGACCCGGCCCTGGCTGGTCGGGCCGTTGCTTTTTATCTGCATCCTGTCCGGCTACCTACTCTCCTACAACGTCGATAAGCCGACGCACAACGCCGATTGGTACATCCGCTATACGGTGACCTGTACTATCGTTGAACAGAACACGTTCGCCATACACCCGTATCGGGAGGATGGGCGAACCGGCCCCGGCGTGGGCGGCAAGATGTACGCGCAATACACGCTGGGGCAGACCACGGCGATGATCCCGCTGTACCTGCTCGGACGCCGCCTGGCCGGCCTCGCGCACACCGACTGCGCCGCTCCGGTCGCCCCGCCCATCGTCTTGCTGACCTGCAAGCTGCTCGACCCCATTCTAGGCGCGCTGCTCGCCGTGCTGTTCTATGCTACGGCGCGTCTACTGGCTTATCGCCGCCGCGTCGCGCTCGCCCTCACCGCGTTGCTGGCTTTTGGGAGTTCGCTCTGGCCCGACGTGCTCTCCAACGAAGAGCACACCATGGAGAGCCTGTTCCTGCTGGCGGCGGCCTACGCCGCACTGCGCTACACGTTGGAGTCGAAAGTCGCAAGTCGCAAGTCGAAAGTGGGACGATTCGAGTCGAAAGTCGCAAGTCGCAAGTCGAAAGTAGGGCGGCTGTGGCTGGTGGCGATGGGTCTGGCGGCGGGACTCGTCTTCGTCACGCGCGTGGCCGGCGTGATCGCCCTGCCCCTGCTTGCCCTCTACCTCGTGGCGCTCCACCGGAGAGTCGAAAGTCGCAAGTCGCAAGTCGAAAGTGGAACGGTGATCGCCAGTCAACAGCAGGTGGTCGATAGCGAGGTATCGCTACACGGACGCATACGCGCCCTACGGCCCCACTTTCGACTTTCACTTTCGACTTTCACTTTCGACTTTCGACTTGCGACTTTCGACTTTCGACCCCTCGCGCGCGACCTCGCGCTCTTCGGCCTGGGCGCGCTCCCCGCCGTTGTCGTCAATGCCGTGTACGACGCCGCGCGCTTCGGCTCGCCTTTGCTCACCAACCCGCCAACTAAACCTGACCAATCACTCGGCTTCCCGCCGTGGCTGGGGTTGCCCGACCTGCTCATCAGCCCTGGCAAGGGGCTGCTGTGGTACACGCCCGCCGTGCTGCTGCTGATCCTGGCCGCGCGCCCGTTCTGGCGGCGCTGCCCCCTACCAGCGACCCTGTTCGCCCTCATCTGCGGCGGCTACCTGCTGTTCTACAGCAACGTGAACTACTGGCACGGTGACCCGGCGTGGGGGCCGCGCTACCTCTACGCCACGCTGCCGTACCTGATCCTGCCGCTGGGCGAGGTGTTCGGGCGTTGGCGGACCTACCGCCTCCCGCTGCGCGGTGTGCTGGTCGGCGTGCTGGCGGCCTCGCTGCTGGTGCAGTTCTCCGCCGTCTCCGTCAGCTATTGGCGGCACTGGCACTACATCTACGGCTACCACTACGATCAGGTCGAGAACCATAGCTGGGGCCAGAACCTCAACTACTTCTGGGCGCCGGAGCAGTCGCCAGTGTTGCTCTCGCTCACCGGCATCGCCGACATCACGCAAAAATACGTCGACCATGCGCCACTGGTGCAGCATCCGGCGGCGGACCGACTCTCCAATCCAGACGAGTCGTGCGGGTTTCGCCTGTATGGGCAACAGGCTAGTATCTGCCTCACAGACCTCGATGACCTGCGCTACGACGCCAATTGGAATACCTTCACGATGTGGTGGGTCCACGTCTATCCCTGGTGGCCCGAACGTACCGTGGTTGTCCTGGCCCTGGCGCTGTTGGGCGTGTTCCTGGCCAGCGGCGCCGCGCTTGTGCTTCTCCTCAACCTGACCGCGGGGGCGACGGGGGACGCTTTCGGAGAATCAGAGGCTCTACCGGCTGGGTACGGCGGCGCGCGGGCAAGCCAGGTACGTCAAGAGAGTAACGGGCACGGCGACAATGGCAATGGACACGGCAAGACGGAGGCGCTTGATATCGCCGCGCTGCCGCGTCTCGATGTGACACAGCCATTGGATACTCCACCGCCGGCATCGGGGTCGAGGGCTGAGGGGCCTGGTGGTGGGAGCGGTACGCTCGTGCGGACGCCTCCCACGCCGCGCATCGCGGCGCGTACCCGCACAGTGGCGCCGGCGGCCATCGCGGGATTGGCGCCGCTCGGCCTCGCGGCTGTCGTCGCCGCGCTTGCCTATGGCGGCATCATGGACGCGGCGGCCCTGACGGCCCCGCGCCAGGCTCCGCCGCTGATCCACCATGTGTCGCGGAACACGACGGTGCGCGACGGCGCCTGGACCTACCGCGTGCTGGGCGTCACCGCGACGCCGGCGCTGCCGGGCGGGATCGACCTCCCCCCGTTCGGTCACCACTACGTCGTCGTGCGGCTGCGGCTGTTCAATCACCTGACCCGGCCGCACCACGTCCGCATCGAAAACTTCGCGCTAACCGATGACGCGGGCCTCTCCTACCCTGACATGTACATCACGGACAGCGACTTCCGCGCGGAAGCCGCCGAGTTGTACCACGGCGTGCCGTTCGGCATGCAAGTGCCCGCGCATAGCGCCGCCGACGACACGCTGGTGTTCCTCGTGCGCAACGGCGCACAGCACCTCAAGTTGCTCGGTCCCGGCGTGGCGCTGGTGGACCTCAACCAGTCGTGAGTCGTGAGTCGTGAGTCGTGAGTCGGACAGCCATCCAATCAGCACTTCAGCGGACAAACACTTGACGCTCGGCGAAGCGCCGTACTTGACTCGCACCCCGCGACTCACGACTCACGACTCACGACTGAGGGCCAGCGCCAGCGCGGCGTTGGCGGCGAGCGCCTCGACCATCTGGGCAATCTCGATGTGCTCGTCGGCTACATGCGCCTGCGTCTCGTCACCGGGACCGAACCCCACGGTGGGGATGCCCACGGCCATGAGGTGGCCGCCATCGGTAGCGAAGCTCCAGATGTCCGGAGGGAATGGCCGGCCCAGCAACTCTTCGAGCGCGCGCCGCGCGGTCAGCAGGACGGGATCGTCCTCCTCAAGCGCGAACGATGGGAAGATGGAAGGGAAGTCCTCTGCTACGCCCGTGTACGAGGTCAGGTTCTCGGTATCGACGCGCACCTCGCCCGACGCGCCCTCCGGCAACGCCGCCCGGATCGACTCATCCAGCAGCGGACGCAGCACGGCCAGGATGTCGTCGGGCGACTGCGCGGGGATGTTGCGCCAATCGAGGAAAACGTGCGCGGCGCTGGGGATCACGTTGGGGCTCGTATTATCGGTGGTATACAGCGTCGGCGCCACCGACGAGGGGCCGAAAGGCTCCTGAGCGGGCATCTCCAGGCGTTCCAGGCGCGTCAGGAAAGCGGCCGCGCCGTAGTGCGGGTTGACTCCACGAGAGGGGACGCTGGCGTGCGCCGCGCGCCCATGGATATCGACGACGAGCCCGACGCGGCCGCGGTGCCCGCGCCGCAACGTGTTGGAACTGGGCTCGCCGATCACAGCGCGATCGGTCTTGAGGGTTTGCGCCAGGCGCTGGCTGCCCAACCCACCGCGCTCCTCCAGTACCGCACCGACGACGTAGAGGTCGCCAGCAGGCCGCAAGCCCGCCGCCAACAGCAGGCCGCCCGCGTGGACCTGGCAGGCCATGGGCCCCTTGATGTCGACGGCGCCACGCCCGTAGATAGCGCCGTCGCGCATTGTCGCCGAAAAGGGCGGATCGGTCCACAGTGTCGGGTCGCCGGGCGAGACGTGATCGAGGTGCGTGTTGAGCATGACCGAATGCCCGCCGCCTGCGCCACGGATCAGGCCGATCACGTTGCCGACCTCGTCCGTGCGCGCGTCATCGTAGCCGAGGCGGCGCATCTCCTCTTGCACCAACGCTGCAGCCTCGCCCTCCTCGCCCGACGGGCTCGGCACGCGCATCAAGCGGCGCGCGAAATCTACCAACTCCCCCTCGCGTTCGCGCGCCAGGGCCACCAGGTCTACATCAGGCATGTATCATTCCTCGGTTTCATGTATGTTGTCACGGCTGCATATACAAGATACGCGATCCGCAATGCTCGTACCGCGCCGTATATGCGTTAGCGTGTTAGATCGAAAATGCTGACGCTGGCGGGTATGGCGTGGAAGTGTATCGACGGCTGTGGGACGAACGGCAGCCTGGCGCGCAGCCAGCCTGGGACCCACGCCCAGGCGTCGGAGTCGCGCGCCGCGCCGTCACCCCTGATCAGGATCGCGCGGCCCGACCGGTCGTCCACGGCCAGCGCCGATGGGCTGACGCCGGTAGAGATCGTGCGCAGCAGACGCCCGCTCACGCCGTCCCGGACCTGTATGCCGCCGCCGGTCGCGACGAGGACGCGCCCGGTGCGCTCGTCCACGGCCAGCGCGGCGGGGTTGCGCAGCCCTATCGTGCGCGTGAGGCGTCCCGTCGCCAGGTCGATCATGGCAAGGCCGCCGAGCGTCGGCTGGGGCCCACCCGCGATGGTGGGCGGCAAGCTGAGCGCGAAGACGTGTCTGGCACGCGCGTCTACAGCTATCGCCACGACTCTGCCGGGCGGCGGACCAAGCGTGATGGTACGCAGGGGATGGCCGTTCCGGGCGTCGAGGACGCTCACGCTGTTGTCAAGGAGGTTGGCAATAAAGACCTGCTGAGAGCGCGCATCGATAGCGATGCTGGTCGGGTACATGCCGACGGTTCCCGTATACAGCGCCGTCCCCATCGCGGCGTCGCGCACGGCAACTGTCCCGGTCCCGTACGCGCCGTTGACGAGAGCGCCCCTGCTCACGGTGAGGAGACGCCCGCTCTTGTTGTCCAGCGCCATCGCGACGACGGGGACGTCTAGCGCCATGTTCCGGCTGACGCGCCCGCTCTGCTCGTCCAACGCGTACAACGTGGCCGTGGCGCTGGGCAGCCCAGCGGAAGCGACACTATCGGCGAGGTACACACGCCCCGCTCGCTCGTCGATGGTCAACGCGCTTAGCGCAAGGCCAACGTCGACCGTATGTAGCAACTCCCCTGTCTTGTCGTCGAGGATAAGCGCATGGCCCAACGTACCGGGTCGGTCGGCCTCGAGTGCGACGATGGCGCGGTCGGAGCGCGTGTCCACCACGACAGCCGTGGGGTTCTGAGTTAGCGCCATGGTGCGTACGAGGCTCGTGTTGTCTCCGCGCCGCGCACTCATCACTATGCCAATGATTGCCACTGTCACGACGGCCAACGCCGCCGCGTATCTTATGCGCATATGCCCATCTATGTCCTCCGCAAGCCGCTGTGTCCCTACCCTCTTAACGCGCCACGGGCCAACAAAGATACGCGGCGGCTTACGTCCAAAGGCAGGGCGCGTATCTCGTACACTAAGATAGAGTACGACAGGAGGAACAAACAATGACATCCGACGAGCGATCGCAGATTTTTACCAATGCCCTCAAGCTTTTTACCGACGACAGCGCGCAGAGTTCTCAGGCCGTGAAGAGTTTGGCCGCGCTCGACGCCTTACCCGATAAGCTGGCGTTTGGGTCGGAGGGCTACATCATCCTGGCCGATCCGCGGGACCCCGCGACCTATACGCAAATCGCCAGCGCCGAAGGACGCCCGCTGTGGTGGGAGGTATCCTCGCAACCGTCTGATACCGCGCTGACGCCGGTACAGCAACGCGCCCTCCGCCGCTACGGCTTCAGCGTCCCATCCGGCGGTGATGAAAACCCCTATCAGGAATGGCCGCGCGCCCGCGTCGAAGAACTGCCGGGCTTCATCGAACTCATTTTCCGCGACGTGCTTAACCTGCCCGACGATTACGCGGTGACGTTGGCCGGCGGCGTTTAGGCTACTTATCGATCATCGGTCGGTCTGGCCTATAGCGGCTGCCAGCGCCACGTCGTCGGCGCTGGCCCGCTCCGCCGATGAGTGACTCACGCCGTCGACGCAGGGATAGTCATGTCGTTGGTAAGCGTGCGGGGTGAGCGCATAGCGCGAACTGGAAGTTGATAGCAGGAGCGCCCTGCTCGTGTGTGTGCCGCTGCCGCCCGTCTAACTCGGCGCTTGATACGCTTGTGTGCCCGCCTTCCGTAGGGCCGCTGTCATCTCCCCTGGCGTGAGCAGCACCGTCGTCTTGATCGCCTTCAGGTGGCCCGGCGCGGCCGCGCCGAGGCTCACCGCCGCGGCGGTCTGGTCGTCGGGCGCTTCGAGCAGAACCACGACATCATGCTCCCCAAAGGCATAGTAGAGACCGTGGAGCTTGCCCCCGAGTCCCGAGCAGGGCACTAAGGGCTCGTTAAGGAATAACGTCCCGTTTTCGCCGCAGAGCCCTTTCATTGGGCGGTGAGGCAGGATAGAATGAGGCATCAATCCAGTGAGTGCTCCTCCAGGAGGTCGGCATGGTAGCATCA
>JAABUL010006522.1_pt1 | contig 13389 bp, 5 predicted proteins | sample 5559151 | NCBI WGS metagenome assembly JAABUL01 (sample SAMN10711876, study PRJNA513368) | rock metagenome | isolation source: Antarctica rocks | place: Antarctica: Victoria Land, Pudding Butte sud | reverse complement strand
CTCCTCGTTTTATAGAGATAGCGAGTTATATACTATACTATATAGAGTCTCTAGTAGTAACTAGAGGGCCTATATACTCTCTAGCTACCTCTAGGTTATACCCCTTAATACTCGTTATTAGTAGGTATAGTATCTATCCTAAAGTAGCCCGCCCTTTCTAGCTATAGGGTAGGGTACCTATTTAATATTATACTAAGGGCTACTTAGCTAGGGAAGTATATAATAGTAGCTACGTAGAGTATAGGCTAATAGCTAGGTAGTAAGATCCTACGTTTATTAAGCTTATCTTAGATCCTTCGTTAGACTATTAGGTTCTCCTAAGCTACCTTTAAGTATCTATTAGCTAGTACATATCTAGTAATATAACCCCTAACCCTAACCCTAAAACTCTATAAGGAATATAAAGCGTAACCTAATACTCTAATAAGTATTATAGTAACTAAAGGTACCCTATAGTAGAGCTACGTTATATTAGTCGACCTTAGCTTTATACGAGGCTCTATAGAGTAAATACCTACTAGTCTATACTTATAAGTAATATCTTTAAAGAGTAGCCTTATTAATATAGCGCGCTAGTTCCGAAAGACTAGACGATATCGAACTAGGCTATAGTTTAGCTAGTTATAGTATAAACAGATTACTAACTTATATTATCGATTTCTCCGTAACTACGACGTAATAGCGACGCGCTTACGTTATCTAAGTACCCCGTTATATAGAAGCCTAATACATAGGTATAGCGTTAATATAAGGTACGTCGGTAGACCTTAGTATAGTAGCGAGTATCTATTACGCCGTAAGGGCGCTAACTAGAAAGTACGAAAAGAAATATATAGGATCCTAAGCGGTATATTAACTAACTAAAATTATAGTAAAAACTAGTAGGACGTAGAGAAATTATAGTAAAAACTATATAGAATTATATATTAGGCTTTAAATTAACTACTCTAACGGTTAATTCGATAATATTAGATAGATAACCCTAACCTAAGACGCTCTTAGCGCGCTATACCTATTTTACTAAATAGTAAGACGCTCTTAGTATTCCGCTTAGAATCGTCTACTAAGTAATAACTTTAAGACTACGCTATATATAATATAAGTATTCTATAATATTTAAACTACGTATAGGAGTTATTAGAACTATACTCTCTTAATAGAGACTCTATTTACGGAGAATCGAAACTTATAATACTCTAACCTTAAGGCCGTCTAACTAGCGTCTCTATCCGTCTATATATAATAGTAACTTAGGAATTAGCTTATAGATATAGTACGGTACTTCTAATTTACTACTATATCGTACTATACTAAGCTATTCTTACGCCTCTTCTATAATATCGCTAGCCTCCTTTTTAAATATACGGTACTTTTTACTATATAAATAATCTTATACTTTACTAGGCTATACTATATACTAATACTCTTTATATACTATTACTTACTATTCTATTAAATAACTAAAATAGTCTCCTACTAAGGCTATTTTTACGCTTTTTTATCTAATAATTCCCTTATAATTTAGTACTATATAAAATTATAAATACTTTAATAGCTATATTAAACGGATACGCTTCCTACCTTATATATTATATCTTTCGTTTCCTCCTTTTAATCCTTATATAGATATTTTAATTCTACTTACTTTCGCTTCTCTCTTTAATAGAATACCGCTTATTACTAGTATAGGCTATAGGGCTAGTTTTAGGCGACCTTCCTATACGAACTTTATATTTTTTTAATACTATTTTAATAACAATATCCCCCCGAATATACTCTTTCGCGGGTTACTACTTATACAAATTCTACTCGTATAAATTTGTTTTGTTATTTGTCTAAATTTAGGACGATTCGGCTATGATTTGAATCACCCTAACTTATTCCATTGCAATCGTATTCTAGTGTAGTCTATGATTCAAATTACAAGTTAGGTATGATACATATTACACAGACGAGTTATTCTAGTGCAATTGCACTACCATATCATATTTTGGATAGCGGAGGCAATTGTAGCTAGCGATGCCAGCATTCCGGATACGTGAACTCAAGTAATCACTCTGAGTGTTTTATAAAGTCTATGTCCTATCATTCAGGCTGCATCTGTTGTACACCGTCTATGTTACCACCATTCTCAAAGACTTGGATCGCAAGCTTTACAACTCTGTCACCCCATTCCTGCACAAAGTGCGAGGCTTCCTCTATCTCGGCATAGTAACACCCGTGTTTGAAAACACCGGCCAAGCCCTTCATGGCAGGTCTTCCTAAGAGTCTATCCTGCACTCCGCACACGATCACAACGTCCTGCTGCTCGAACACATCGCTTTCCCCGTAGAAAAGCCGACTTTGCTTCAAGGTTTCCACACCCGGCATGTTCTCGTCGAGCATAATCATCTGAGGAAAGCGTCGGACGCCGCCTTTGTAGCTGTCGTCTGGGAATGGGGCTTCATAGCCACGTGCCTCGTCCTCGGACAGATGGTGGCCGATCTTGGCCATCAGGTCCGCTATATCTGGTGTCGGGGTCGGAGACGCGTAGGCGATCCAGTCTAGGATGTCCTGACTTCTCCCACCTCCAGTTGCGATGGTAGTGTTCATGATGATCAGGCGTTTGAAGCGCGAGGGATCGGTCATCGGGAGCGTGAGGCCTATCAGACCGCCCCAGTCCTGTACAACGAGGGTGATGTTCGTGAGATTGAGATGCTCGATAAGACGTAGCAATGCGTTGCGATGGAAGTCGAAATTGTAGGTCTCGTCTTTAGCAGGTTTGTCGCTTCGGCCAAAACCGTAGAAGTCGGGAGCAATGACGCGGCGGGACAGAGTTTGCTTGGAGTCGGTGGTGTAATTCAACAATTCAGGTATCATCTTGCGGTAGAGATAGGACCAGGTCGGCTCGCCGTGGAGGCATAGGAAGACTTCGGAGCCATCGCCAGTGCTTTCGTCGATGTAAGCCATGCGTAGCTCTCCATCTCGGAAATATTGCGGGGTGTAGGGAAAGCCGGAAAGCCGCTCGAAGCGCTCATCAGGTGTGCGCTGGAATTGCATGATGATGGTAAATGTGTTGTACTCTGGATAATTCAGAGAGCTCAGTCCTGTTTAGCAAAAACTCTCAATACAGTAGATGGAAGCACGAAAGCCGAAGCAACTACAAAAGTGGAATCAATTGAAAAAAAGCACTGGTAATATGCTTTCTCTGAAATTGTCTAGATCGCTGGTTGAAAGGACATTTATGTAACTCTTTATGGCTCGTCCTCGGGGTCACGGATGTTCACTATTCAGCTCGATCGAACTCGGCCGAATCTCCGATAGCTGAGCAATCCTTACTAAATCCATCCCCAAATCCATCCCTAAATCCACCATCCATATAATAAATGCCCTGACCTCTGCCTTGATGGCGCTGTTGCCTGTGCAAATGTAGATCATTGTCAAATCTTTATGACCACATGGGGAGTCTTCCGAGATTCTGACCAGTCCGCACTATGAGTCACTTCCTACCGACGGCTGGAACTATCGCAACCGTCGTCTCCCTAACACGCCTTGCAGCCGCAATCACCGCCTTCACAACTCCGACCTTCCATTCGAAAATGCTGGGCTTCCCGGATTTGAAAGGCTTACCCAACGCTTTCATACCTTTCTCTGCAGCCCGCGGCATCGGCCTTGATCTTGTTGTTCTCACATTCAGCTACCAAAGAGATTGGCGCAGCGTGAGCATCGTGCTGTTCTGCATGGTTCCGGTGGCATGCTTAGACGCAGCGGTGACGTGGCGCTTTGCACCGCAGAAAAGCTACGGCTGGGTCCATTTTCTTGGTTCATTCGGAATCGCAGGGTTGGCGTGGGCGTTGAAAGGCGGCCAGTAGGACAAACTTGTGGATCGAGGCCTGAAGGAACAGATGTACAGCACAGCTTCAATGGACACTTGGAGGCGGAAGAGCTGAAGTACCTTGTAGCGTACCAACTGGTATATCGAGACGTATCTGACTACTGAGCTTTGATCAAACCAGTAACGCTAATGGTGACCCTGTGTTGTGTTGTGATGTTCTTGTGCAGTGTTTTTGGCCTAGGTAACATATGACACATAGATTTCTATACAACATATAACTATATAACATAAGATTCTTACATAAGGTAGCATTATAAGTACCCTTTTGCCTATATAAGCCTGTTAAGGAGCACTATATACTCACCAACATTAGATCTTAGGTCTTATACAATTTTCTATACCTACGAGGATAACATAAGACACTTTGCTAGACGACATGATATAGACCTCTAGCCAGTCTTATATATTTATGCTAACAAGTCAAGTATTGCACATTCTGTATATGATACCGCATATAGGCCCTCTCTACTGCAAAGCACATTGCACAAGGCCAAATCCTGTACATAACAACCATTAGCAACACTGGAACAAACCGTCATTCCTGTTAGCCGATCCTTCATCGAGAATGCATGTGAGGTCCAGACACCTCTTGTCATAAGAATTGAACGATTGCAGTGTTCACAAAATGCTTCTCAGTTCCCGTACCACTGCTGTCACGCAAAGTTGTGCTCAATTTCTAAATTGAGAAGTCACGGCGAAGGAGTTTCTGCAGATGCTTGACCCTCGTACTTTCTTTCTTGTGCTATTCTACGCACAATGTGAGAGTAGGAGAAATATCTACTGTCGTTCGACATAGCGAGAACTACACCTCCTTCCGGCCCTAAACTGGCCAGACTGCACCCTCCATCAAATCTTCGGTCTTGGACACCTCTGCCTTCAACGCTTGGAGAATCTCACCCCATACCTGCTTTTGCATCTTCCGTCCCTTCTCGCTGGTCACGAAATCACCAGGCCTGTAATCATCCATATCGTTAGCCCACGACTCTAAGCGAAGTAGTTTTCATATCAAAGTGCACAACCAATGGATAGACCGTTCGGGGTAGGGAGCTCACGTTGTCAATGCCGTAGTCTTCCACCAGGCCCCATGTCCTTCTTGGCCCACAGAGGCCGTATTCACGTAGACTCTAGCACCCTGCTCCGTAGTCTTATTGAAAAGCAGGTCAAATAGCTTAAGCCCAACAGTGTACCCTATTCCGGCATCTTTGAAACTTCTGGTGAGATCAGATTTACAAGCTCCTGGGCACACGGAGGTAACAATTGTATCTGGTACGCCTCCTTTTTTAGCCGCGAGGTCTGCCAAAGCTTGGGTGATGTACATGGCGAACAGTTTCGATCTGGCATTCTGAAGCATACCGTCCCAAGCCTTGCCGTTTTCAGGCCTCGCGTTGATAGCCGCGAGCAGATTTCCGTCGTAAGGTTTCGTGTCTGGGAAATCCTTGTCTTCAAGCCACCGATGCGCTTCGGATGTGACAACCACGAGGTGTGAGAGATCATTCTCTGCGCTCGAAGCTTTCAGCTTTGGAAGCAGTAAGAGCCCCAACAGTGCCGTTCCAAGCACGTTGACCTGGAGGATCGACTCCCATCCTTCGGACTCCACGATGTAGTCTTTTGGAGATACCCCAGCGTTCAGCACAACAACATCGAGCCTCGGTAGCTCTTTCTTCGCGCGCTGGGCAAATAGTTGGATGCTGTTGAAGCTGTTCATGTCGAGCTCCCAAACGTCGATTTTGCAATGCTTGCCCGTAGTAAATTGGGTAATGAGGGCATCGATCTGCTTCTTCGCGGTGTTGCCTTTCGAGACGTTGCGGACGCCGAGGATCACTTGGTGTGCACCGTGAACGGCGAACTTGGCAGCGGCTTTGAAACCCAGGCCGACGTTAGCACCCGTTATGAGGACAATTTTGGAGTCGAAGCTTTGGGTTGGCTCTGGAACTCCATTCCATTTTTCACGGATAAAAGGAAGGACGTTGGGTTTCATGTTCTGTTTGATTTGACTCGTCTGTCTTTACCTTCGTGGTTCGAAGGTGGCCAAGCCGAATTGGATGAGACTGTTTTCGATCAGGGCTACAGAACTGCGTTCCGGCTCAGATTCTACTCCGCTTTGGAGTCAAGATGTGCGCCCTCGATGTGAGGAAGAAGAGGAGAACAGAATACAATCACTGAGAACAAGAATACCTCAATGCTCGCGAAGGACGAGTGTAACAATTATATTCGAAGGAGTAGAGAAAGTGTTCCCTACGGACCCCTTCGGCCTTTTCGGCCGAAATAATCCGACATTGGCCTGTCCGGGGCCGATATCAGTGCCGCTTCCGACCGCCAGGCCCTTTTGTCGAAGCGGAAGCAATCAGATGGTGTCGCTATTCTTCACGCTCGAACACTATCTGATCTAAATGGCGGACACTTCTAAGTCAGAAGAGAACTGGTGAAATGGTATAGGTGACACTCAATTCTATTAGGACCTCGACAAACTGACATTGATTTCTGATGTTAGAGCTTCGTCAACACGAATATACTCACGTAACACCGCTAAAGGCTCTTCAGCATGCTTGCCTGCCTCACTGCATCTCCGCGCCTTGCGGCAACCAGCTCCAATCATCGCCGAGCCCCAGGTCAAAGATGCCATCTGCATCTAAATCCTGCCACGGCTGTAACGTTCCAGGAAGGGTTTGATAATACGCATCGAAGTCGACCAGGGGATCTACCATGGCATCGAAGGACTGCATAGTAGGCTCGACAATGACGTTTTTGGACGTCGCGTCTGGCACCACGCCTTGGTTTCGAACAATGCGAAACTTCCCAAAATAAGGGATGGTCGCTTCGTACACAGTCTGAGCAGCGATGGTATGACTATGATGGTGGAAATAGAAGTCTTCCAATAAATGGGCGGCTTGTTCAGCGACACAGCAAACCATTGTCCTCGAGACTCGTTTGAAGTCTTGTATAATGCTGTTGACAGTGTCCCAGTCGCTCGCGTCTTGCTGAGGACGATAATGGACGGAGAGTTGTGAATGACCAAGGATTCCAACGACCAAGACCATCGTCGCAGTAAATGCTTGGAAGTCCATCATATCGCACATCTTCAGCAACGGTCTCGCTTCATCTCGCATGGTCCGGTAGATCCTGATCATCTCTCTTGCCGATTCGAGACAAGTGACACGACTGAAATCGTATCGCGGGTCTTCGTACGACTTTAGCATGGAGGGAAGGTGAAGCAGCTTGCGGGTGTTATGGTATTTCATCTTCATCACCGACATGGCGAATAGGATATCGTCCGACAGATGAGGACCTGGGTTTGTTTTCCACCACTCTTCCGCCATTAAGTCTTTGCACTCGTCAAGCTCGAGATCAATGTTTGACGTCGTGTGATATCTGGCTTGTCCGTGATGCTGATCGCGCTCGATGATGTGCCCGCTTATGATACCAAGCTGTACGAGGAACTTTTCCTCTGGCTGATCTGGCAGTGTGTTCAAAGGAGCTAGGAACATCTCGGAAACGGCGTAGGGAAGGCCCAGAACGAGGGACAGCTCTCGGTCGCTCTGCCAGATCTGTGACCACAGCGCCCTCCGCCGAGTAACCTGTGCTGGGTGATGGAGTCCCAGAAGCTGTGCACAATTCACTGCGCGACGGAGAATGGACCAGATCTTCTTTGGCTTGCCCAAATTGACGTAAAATTCAGCTTGAAGCATCAGACTTTCCACACCTTCCACTGTCCCGACAAATCCATCATCTCTATCGATAAAGCTCTCCACAAATCTCATGTAGTAAGTCTGCAGGGCTTCCGGAGACGCTTGCAATGTGCACTCTGGGAAGTCGAAGTCGCGGGGCAATTGTTGAAGGTGTACGGCGAGACAGAGAATGACTTTGATCACAGTAGCCCCATTGTCCGCGTTCAAAGATCTGTAGATGAAGTCCCGGACGCTTCTAACTTTGAGTCCCTCGGGGCCGGCAGATAGAGGTGCCAGATCCTCTGGAAATACGTTGCGCCACATTTTCCACGAATCTCGGCTGAACTCAAGTATACGCGTCAGATCATGCACGTCAGGAACATGGTTCTTGATGCTCCTTAGAGTTCGTAAGTTCGTATCTTCGTGCAAGTAGTCATGCTCCCAACCTGGAATCGTGCGACTTGCCGTTGGATCGTCATCTCCCCGGCCGAGGTCTGATTTCAAAACAGAATTATCGAATAGAGTTAATAATGGAGCATTGCACTCAGCTTCACCCGGAGTGAAGGGCTTGTCAGAAGTGTTGGCAGCGGCCGCAAAGGCTGAAGAATTTGGGATTGGAAGAGGAGAGACCAGGCCATATTTAGCACCGGTTCGGTTTGTGTCGATGTTGATTTGCGCCGTTTTACCCGCTCTCGTTGATGGCGAAGATCTGGCGGGAAGTCTCTCCAGAACCTGGCTTAGCAGACTCTCGACTCCCTGTAAACGCTGGATAATGCGCACTTGAGGCTCCGACGACCTTCGCCTCCTGTGCTCTTCGACGTCTTGCTGCAGGCACGGCGACTCCCTCGCAATGCAATTGTCGCAACGCTGACTGTCGGACACATAGATGCACTTCACTTTGCGGCGTCGACATTGCAAGCAACTGTGAGTGCCTTTGCGGAGCCTCTTGCGGCGATGACAGTAGGAGGCGCTTGTTTCCGACGCAGACATGATAGCCTGCAGTGGATGCGGCTTGGGGAAGCAAGCAGCCAGTTTTCGAAGTGAGTCGTTCAGGAGCTAGGATGCGCTTAGCCAATGTCGTAGACGTGAGTCTCGGTCGCGGACCGAGCCGAAGCATCGGGACAAAGCGGAGCCCGAAGCTCCCGATTGGAATGCTCTTAGTTACAGAAAGGTATTAGTTATTTTAAGAATTCTAGAAAATTTTAGTAGGGAGGGTAGCGGGGACCTTCTATAAGCCGTAGTACGAGATTAGAACTAGCTCTTATATATTTAAATAACTACTAAGCTACTTAGAAAAGGGGACTAATACGCTTAGATATCTTATACTACTTAATATATATATAAGACGGCGTAAAGATCTATTAGTTAAGGTATATTAGAGGTATCTCTTTAGCCTATTATCTAATTAATACTTACTATTAATCTAAAAGTAGTACGTAAGACTATTAAGTCCTTTAAGAGGACGTAGGCTTAAGTAATAAATACTTCTCTTATATCTTAAGTTCTATTATAGTAATATTAGTCCGCTATAGCTATTCCTCTATACTAGACTACTAAGGATTCTAAGCTAACCTATAAACTATTAACTACGAGCTTATTAGCTTATCTAAGTATATCTAGAGTATACGAAAGAGTTTCTATATATTCGTATAGAGTAAGAAGTTAGGCTTATACTACAAGTCTATTCTAAGTAAGGTCGTATAAGTTAGCTAGTACTATAGAGGCTAAAGAAGAAAATAGCGTTAGTAAAGACAGACTAGGAATAGCTAATTAGCGTTATATATTAACTCTATTAGAGAAATAGGACGGAGTAATCGAGAAATATCTTTAAGAGCTTAAAGTTACTAATACGAAAGTCGTAAAACTTAATTATAAGCTATAGTTTAAGTAAAGTAGCTAGTAATCTTATTAGACTAGACGTTATTAGATAAGGCCTCTATTTAGTAGACTTAGGGTCCGTAGAGCCTTATTTTAGTAGTCTTATTATACTTTAGTAGCCGTAATAGGAAGGTAGAAGCGAATTTCCCGCTAATAGTAAATAAAAGTAGTATATAGTAGTTATCTAGCTATTATAGAGGCTCTAGCTTATTAAGCTCGTCTACTTAGTTAACTTAGTTAAAAGCCTATTTAATAGGTTCCTTCTTACTTACTCTAAGCTACTATTTAAGATACTAATAGGCTTTAATAATATTCTCGTTTAGCTAGTTATAGTAGTTAGTTATTATATCTTTTATAGTACTAAACGAGCGCTTATTATTATTACTTATTACTAGAATAAATAGTATATCTAAGGCGAATTAAGTAAGCTCTAGTTTACCTTATTGTTACTTAAGCTAGTATCTAATAACGTTAAACCGGTATTTCTTATCTTTAGGTACTAGTAATAGATTAGACGTAATATAGCGCTTAAAGTAATCGATTAGTACGAGCGTAGCTTATATAGTAGTAGTCTTAAGCCTTTTAACGCTATATATACGTATAAAGAAGTCTTTTTACTCGTTATTACGTATAGTAGATAGCTCGTAAGGTCGCTAGTATCTATAAGTAAACTATAAGGTACGTACCTTATTAATTATAAGCTAAATCTACTTTAACTAGTCGTCGTTAGTCTACTAGTTATAGAACTAGCGTATCTTAAGGGTTAAATTAAGGAAAATAGTAGTATAATAGATAGGTATACTATCTATAAGGCTATAGTACTTCTTAATCTTTAACTAAGCTACGTAAAGAGTAGTTTTAAGGCCTATATTACCTATCTTATTACGAGCCTCTACCTCCTAAGCGTTAATCTTATTTATAAGGCCGTAGAGGCTTATAAACTACTTATCTAGCGTTAGCTAATAGCCCTTAGTAGTTATAGTAGCTACGTAGAAGGCCTTAAGGTAGCTATAAAGTTATTTAAAGTAGTACTAGTTAGAAGGTATAAGATACTCGTCTTTTAGCTTTTACTTTACGTTAGCGGCTAGTACGTAGTACTATCTAAACTTAATAAGGCGCTTCTTAGTATTTAGCGTATACGTAAGAGTAATAAATATACTATTCTATTACGTTAAGTTATCTTAAAGGAGCTAGAATTAGTAGAAGTAGTATTATTAGTAAAAGAACGATATTACGATAAAAGGTTAAAGTATAGTAAAATTTAAAGATTAACGCTAGTTAATAGATCTTAAATATTACTAGGCTATCCGTAGTAGGCCGCTTCTAATAGCCTAATAGATTAAGAGATCTATTTACTAGCGTTAACTAAAAAATAACCTCCTTCTTTAACTTACTACTTATACTAAGATAATTATATTACTTTACTTAATAGCTACTACTAAGGCTCGTAAACTCCTTACGACGCTAACTACTTACTAGTACCTACTTAACGAGCCTCTAAAGCTTACTAAGTAGTCTAGCGTATATTTAATAAGCTCTTACGGCCTTACTACCTTCCTTATTATCCTTAATACCTTATAATTTATAAGTAGCTATATAAGCTTTAGTACTAGTAGTAGCTAGTAAGCTCTACGTAGAGAGGTTAATAATATAACCGAAGTAGCGTAACTAGCGGCTTTAAATAGCGACGGTAGTAATTACTAAATATATAGCCTTAAATAGTAGCTTATAGGCCTTATTATTAGAGCTAGCGTTATCTAATATATAATAACTAAGCTTCTAATTAATAGCGTACTAGTTAAGGACCTTAAGTAGTAGCTTAGCTTAAACCTTACTAGTATAGGACTAGTAGATATAGCGGAAGGCTAAGAGACGTCGTTACCGGCCCTAAAAGCTAATCTAGTAGGCCTATACGCTAATATATCCTCGTTAGTTAGGAGCGATCTAGATATTAAAGGTTATATAGACTTTACTAATAGATTTCGATAGTTCTACTACTAATAGCCCCCTCTATATATTAAATTTAGTTATAATCTAGCTATATAGCGTTAAAGTAGCTTTAGGTAATAACCTACTAAGTCCTTTATATATATAGCTTATTAAGGCTAAAGTAAGTATTTTTAAGTATAAATAATACTAGCTAATAGAAAATAAACTACTTTAGTACTAGTAGCTTAAAGATATTATAATTCTTCGTATTTACTAGCTTAAAGAGGCTACTAGCTTAAAGAGGCTACTAGCTACTAGTTTAGCGCCTATTAGAAGAACGTCCTTAGCTTACGTCTATAGGCTCCTTTTATATACCTCCTAGTAGTAATAAGTCCCTTAGTTATTACGAGTAGTAGCTATCTCTTTCTATTTACTTTATACTCGTAGTAGTAGTATACTACTACTCTACTAGCTACTTAGATAAGTAGTTCCTCCTAATCCTATACCTTAGAGACCTTTATACGCTTACTAGCTACTATAGCTATCTCCTTCTTATAGATATATTCCTTTTCTTTAATCTTAAACCTCTATAGCTCCTTTAGTTAGCTCTATACTAGATTATAGTAGTAGAGAGTAACTTTATTAGTTATAGGTACTCGGAGGACGATTTAAGCTATTATAAAGGGCTATAGTTACTAAGATATACTAATAGAGGTCTCTAAATAGTAGAAAGTAGTATTTATAAGGTATAATATACTCTATATACGTCCTACGCGTTTAAAAGACTAGATAGCTATCCTCTTTTAGTATTTACTTAGCTTATATCGACCTTCTAAATAAGGTAACGCTCTAGTCTATTAGACTATATTTACTTAGTCTACTAAATCCTAGCCTATTAGAGGCTTACGTCTAAGTTTAACTACTTAGTACCGCGGTACTAAGCGTTTAATAGCGTCTAGTTTAGAGATATAAAAGTTACTATTACTTAGGAATTTAGTTATAGTTATAGTTATAAGTAAAGTAATAGTAGTAACTTTAATACTTTTACTAGTATTAAACTAGTATCTTAGTATCCTTAAACCTTCTCTAAAGCCTTTACTTCTTCTTCTTCTTATTACTCTTAAACTTCTTTCTACCCTCTTTCTTAACCTCCTTCTTAAGTAGTAATAGTATTAGAGCCTCTACTACTTTAAACTCCTTACTATTACTATTATTATTAGTATTAGAAGTATCTAAATTAATACTATAGATATTAGAGCCTTTAAGCTTCTTTAAACCCTTAGAATTACTCTTAATAATCTTCTTAAATAGCTAATTAGTATAGTTAGAGATACTACTAATAATTTAAAGAGTACTATAGTTATTCTTAAAGCTAGCTTTAGTAGGTATTAAGACTTTAAGATACTTACTAGTCTTAGTAATCTTATAAGGGTTCTTAATAAAGCGCTTTCTAGTTACTATATTACTAAAGTCTAATCTTAAAGTTAGCTAGTAAAGATAGTAAAGTATTAAGAGTATTAATATACTTAATAATAGGCTATATACTACTAATAAGCTTCTATAGATATAGTTAGATAGGTACTATCCTATAAGGCCTTACTATTATTACCTTTAGCTTAAATATAGGTCTTAAACTTCCCCTTACCCTTATTATAGCTACTATACTTACTACTATTTCTACTATTCTTTACTATACGACCTTTAGAGGTATAACTAAGTAAACTTAAAAGGTAGCTAGAGAATTTAGTAATATTAGTAGACTATTACGAGTAGATACTAGAATATAGGTAATTAGAGGAAAAGTATATAGGTACGTATATATCTCGACGCTTAGTAAGTAAGATAGTATAGGAGCTACGTAATACTACTCGACTACTTAATAGCAAGATAGTAAGTACTACTCGACTAGCTCGTTACGAGTCTAGTAAGCTAGTAATACTTATTTAGTATATAGGAACTAAGGATGTCTTTAATATACTTATATTTAACTTATATTATAATCTTACTAAAAGGTCTATAACTATTTATAGTATATTCGAGTTA
>JAABUL010006521.1_pt1 | contig 13389 bp, 2 predicted proteins | sample 5559151 | NCBI WGS metagenome assembly JAABUL01 (sample SAMN10711876, study PRJNA513368) | rock metagenome | isolation source: Antarctica rocks | place: Antarctica: Victoria Land, Pudding Butte sud | reverse complement strand
CTAAAAGAGATAAATTATAATTACTATTATTATACCTTAACTTTTAAGTTAAATAATACTTTATACTATTATATATACTCTAGCTATACGCCTTAACTAAGTAAATCCTATAAAACTATTAATAATATTAATAGTAAATCTATTATATAGTCTAATTCTACTAATATTACTATTAAAGGTTATAGCTTTTAGGACTACTATTATATTACTATTCCTATTACCTTCTTAATAAATAGCGTTAAGTATAATATATATACTAATACTAGGGCTTAAGTAAGCTTAATTAATTAAAACTTCTTACTTACCTTATAATTAAAGGCTTTAATAGAGTAAATACCTACTCTTATAACTATAAAAGGTATTAGTGATAAGAAGTATAATACTAGTAAGTTTATTAAGATACCTATATATTTTAAAGGCTTTAATAGCTCTAGTAAAGCTAGGATTATTATTATAAGCTAAGAATTCTATATTATTAATAATCTTTTAGTAAAAGCTCTTATTACCGTTAATATTCTTAAACTAGAGTAAATTATTATTAACTTTAATAATAATACTATAAGATTAGGATCTTATTAGAATATTAAGATACTAGTTATTATAGTAATATATAGCCCTTATATTAATACCTCTATATTTATTAAGGTACGTATTATTATACTACCTTATATGAATTATACTATACTAATCTCTAGTACCTATTATTATCTAATATAGCTACCTTAGGACCGCGACTTTATCTTTAAACTTAAGGTATTAGATACGCTCTCGCCTTGTACCTATATTATTAATATAAGTATATCTTACGTATTTATCTATAACGATACTAATACTCCCGTAATACTCGCCTGTTATTAGGTACTTAGGAAAGTCGCTAAATATAAGCTTACTAGTAACTTCCTAGTAAATCCTAATAATAAGATATTAATAAGTAAAACCCTTACTAAAATATCTCGTTAAGTACGCTTCAGGATACGTATTATACTTACTATTATAATAGCCTTTACTACTACTATAACTATCCTAAGTAATAAGGCCCTTAATACGCCTTCAGAAATTACTTACCTTACTAGTATTACTATCTATGGAAGCCTTTCGTAATCGGCCCTTATTACTACTATAATAGATAAGTTTCCTAACCTCTAGAAGGATACCGGTAATATAGTAGGTATACCTAATAAGTAGTATATAGAAATCCTATTACTTAATAATTAGGAGGATTTATATAAACTAGGCTAGGTATAAGTATATCTACTTAGTTAATAAGATAAAGATATTATTAATTAGGAGTTTAATAAGCTCTATTTATAAAGTAGGCTAGAATAGATAACTACCTCTATTCTATTCTTATTTCCTTATTTTATTATTTAGAAGAATACGCCTAACTCTAGTCTTAAAGGTAGAGTTATTATAGATAGTTATACCTTAAATAAGATTATTATACTAGACGCCTACCTAGTCTTATTATAATCTAAGATACTTACCTTATTATAGGATACTCTATATATTTCTACTATAAACGCCGCTAGCTTTTTCTATTAATAGTAGGTTAGGTAAGACTATAAATACTATCTTATAGTTACCTTATATTAAGGATAAAAGACTTTTAAGGTCCCTATTATAGGCTTTTATAACTTACTAGTATATATTTAGTAAATAATTAAAATTATACTTTAAGACTTCCTCTACTTTTATAAGATATATATTAATAATATTATAATCTTCTTTATATTATTAAAGAAATATATTTAATATCTCTATTAGGTATTTAATACTCTTAATAAGAGTAATATCTATTTATTACTAAAAAAGTCTTTTCTAGGCTACCTATTAATTTATTTACTTAGATAGAAGGTAGATACTCTTAGGCTATTAATAGTAGCTACGAAGCTTACTATAATTATTATACTTTTATTCCCTAATACGCTCGCTTCGCTTAAAAAATACCTTAATATAATAGGTTATAATTAATAGTATATAGTATTCTATATTACTATTATAAAGCCTCTACTATAACGTAAGACTTTACTTAGAAAGTTAGTTATTAACGTTAGAGGTAATATATATAAGAAAGCTACTAGTAGACTACGTATAATAATACTTATATTAAGAGGATTAAATACCTTTAACTAGCTATAGAAGCTTTTTACCTTACTAAGTATTCTCTACTATTTTAATAAGTAATAGTAACTATTTATAAACCTAGATACCTTTAAAGAATTTAGTTATAAAGTAGTTATCTATTATATAATAAAAGACGTAGAGTATCTTAATTTAATATCTATAATATTAATAGCTATAGAAGACTTCCTAAATTAAAAGTTATAATAACTAATCTTATTCCTTAGCCGTTTACTTAATAATGCTAAGACTAGGTACTAGCCTATTAAACTTAAGGTAGTAGGCCTTATCTAGATTATTAAGAAGATATCCTATAAAATTAAGGTAACTTACAAGCTAATAATAATTATTTAAATTAACTACTTAATAATAGTCTTAATTATCAGGTAAATAAGCTTAAATATAATCTTAACTAAAAAGCTTAATCTCTAATTTATTAGAGCGTCTAAATATCTATAATAATTTTATCTTAATATCTATTATAAGCTTAATAAGGTAAATATTATACTTAATACCTTATTAAGGCTAGTAAGTTATAAGTACTATCCTAATTAGGATTTAAAAGGTGAACTTAATACCTTATTTATAAGATACTTCCTAGTTAGCTTTATAGAAATAAGCTAATCCTTTTATAAACAGCTTACTAATAGATATTAAAAGTTCTAATAAGTCTAAGTTATAAAAATAGTTAAGGATAATAAGGATCTTAATAAGGATATAATAAAGCTAGTATATAAAATTATTAATAAAATTCTATATTTTAAGGATAATAAATTTAGCCTATAGTTATATATACTATCTACTATAGAAGTAGAGGTATTTAAGCTTATATATAATAAGATAGGATATCTAGGCTACGCCTATATATATAAGAGGCTAATAGAAGGTCTATATATCTATAATATATCTAAGAAACTCTATATATTTATTTAATACTATCCTTATATTACGGTTCACTCCGTCCGTGGATAGGATAGATCTATGATTAGTTCTCGTGAAGAGGAGTGTTAAGGAAGTAGAGTAAGTAGGCTTATATTAAACAGGTCTAGTATAAGGTATTATATTCAGTGCCTAGGAGATTACTAGAATCATAATATAAGTTAAGTATAAAGCTCCTACCTATTAGAAAACATCGCTATCTATATAGATATAGGAGATCCGTATACTTAATAGGTCGCCTAGATCGCTAGCTACGCGTTCCTATTATTCTAGTAACCTTCTTACTAGGTTAATACCTCTTAGCTAATAGTTAACCCGTTAACCTATATTATTAATCCGTGCTAAGCCTTTACTTAATAAAACTTATAATTATAATACTATCCCTCCTTCCTTTCTTTTCTTTATCCTTAAAGATGTATCTATACCTTTATATAAGACTTCCTAGCGCCTAAACCTAGTAGAACAAGTTCTTCTTAAGGGTGTCTTAGTTATAGTTATATATACCCGCTACGCTTAGTAGTAGAAGGAGTATCGACTTTCTTCCCTGTCCCGGAAGTATAGCGAGTGTATTCGTACTAGAAAGAAGTACGAGCTGGCTAAGCTAGTAGTTAATTTCGGTAGCATTAATAGAGTTATAGATAAGCTTAAGTAGGAGGAGATTAAGACGGAAGCTACCTAGGAGGCCGCTAATAAAATCGCCTATATTAAGTAATTAAAGCTTAAGCGCCTAAGGGCGCAGAAATATTTCTTAAAAGAGAAGGAATAATGAATATTTAATAAAGGATTAGATGATATTAAAGAATTAGAGAGGCTTGAGAATCTAGAGAAGGTATAGGAGGTCTAGAACTATACTATAAGAGCGTTATTAATAGAGGACTTCCTGAATATTAATATATCTCTAAAGACACTTGACTAGTTACCTCTAGGCTCGTTCTCTAGTAAAACTATTATAGAAGGTTCTTATAGTTCCTAAGATATTTAACTAGTTCCTAGGTATTCTCTAAGCCCTCGTATCCTTTCTACTTAATTAGGTATTCCTGACCCCGCTAGTCTAGGATCCTTTTAACTTCGTATTCTTCAGTCTTAGCCTTGAACTTCTAACTTTCTTAAAGCGGTGTTTTAGAGTCGGCTGGTTCTAGTAAGGAGATATAGAATACTAGGAGTACCTTAGCATTAAGTAGTAATTATAACTCGTAGTTAATAGCCTCCTTTAGTTATTTAATTAAAAATGGTCTAACTTTTATATAGTCTAGTTTCTTACTTACTCTCTTACTCTTCAGGTTTTTAATATAAAGGTAAACCTTATCCCCCTTCTTTAACTAAGGATACATTTTTCTTTTCTTATTAACCCTTGTTTAAGTTTTAATATTAACTTTATTAATAGTCTACTATATATCGCTATACAGTCTTTTTATATTAGATACTAGTACTATTACCTTTTCCGCCCTAGCGCCCTCTCGCGGCTCTAGGAAGAGATTCGCATGTCATCTATAATTTATAAAGAATGGCGACAGCTATATAGTATCTAATCTTTTGTTATTGAATGCCAATTATATTATTAGGAGTAGTAAGACCCAGTTATTTTATTTATAGCTAATATAGTGTCTTAGGTATACCTCTATTATTTAGTTCGTACGTTCTGTCTAACTATCTGTCTCTAGGTAGTAGGCGGTTAATATCCATAATTTAATTCTGATTATAACGACCAGAGTCTTCTAATAATAAGAAGTAAAGAGTCTATCTCTATCTAATATAATAGATTCAGGTATACTATAATCCCTTATCAGCTTGTTAAGAAGTATATATCCTAGCTAATCCGCTTTATAGGTTTCTTTATAAGGAATTATAATAGCGTACTTTATTAACTTATTAATAATTATTATAATTAAGTTAAAGACGTCCCTTATAATTAGATCCCTTGATTTTAGTAGTTTAATAATAAAGTCTATTATAACATCCTTCTATAGTATATTCAGAACCGGTGCAAATTATATTTGCCCGTATTTGACGTGGCGTGTAGACTTATTCTACTAGTATTAAATATATTCCTTAATATATTTCTTAACGTACGTCCGTAGTTATAGCGTTATATATTCTCGTTAGAGGAGCTCCATTATCTTGAAGATTCCTAGATATCCTAATAAAGGATTATTATAGTAATCTTAGATTACTTCTTTAATATATCTCTTAGATAAGTATATCTTTCCCCTATATTAGAGTAACTCTTATCCTGATTACTAATTCCTTAATTATAATACTAGGTTATTATTAATATAACCTTCCTTCAAGATTAGTATAATATCTTAGATTATAATTTATATAATTATTACTAAACTCTATATTAGTACTAGTAATCTATCCTTTTCTTATTTAAGAATTAGTTTCTTGATAATATCCTTGGATTCTATATAATTAGTATACTTACTTAAGGCGTCCGCTTAACTATTATCTTTTCCTAGGATATATAATATCTTGAATTTATACTATCCTAATAATTCTAATTAATAGACTTATCTTCAGTTTAGCTCCTTAATTATAATAAAGTTTAAGAGGTTCTTATAATCTATGAAGATAGTAAGTTCTAAATAACTCTTAATATATATTCTTTAATTCTAAAGTGCGTATACTACTACTAATAGTTCTTTATCATAGATATTATAGTTCTATTCCGCTACTAATATCTTTCGCGAGTAGTAGGTAATTAGGTACTATTTACTATCCTTTTCCTAATATAGACAGGCGCTAATTATAAGATCTAAGGTATCTATTTCAATATAAGTAGGTTCGCTTATTTAAAAGGTATAGAGTACTAGTAGATTTTAACAGGCTTCTTTTAATATCATAAATGCTTTCTACTAACTTAGTCCCTATTAAAATCCTTTCTCCTTCTTAATAATATCTATAAGTAGTAATACTATCTTTAAATACCCTTTAATAAACCTTCTATTAAAGTTTATAAATCCTAAGAAGCTTTAGACTAATTTTATATTATATAGTATAAGCTATTCCGCTATAGCCTTAATCTTTTCAGGGCTTATATAAATGCCTGTAATACTTACTATAAATCCTAGGAATTCTACTAATTCCTTATGAAATTTATATTTCTCTAGCTTAAGGAGTAATCTAGCTTATAATAGGTAGGTTAAGATGTCCTATATATACTAGATATATTCTTCCTTAATCTTAGAGTAGATTAAAATGTTATTAATATAAATAATTATAATATAATCTAAATAAGCTTAAATAACATTATTAACTAGTACTTAGCAGGTTACTAGTACGTTAGTAAGTCTGAATAGTATAACTAAATACTCGTAATATCTATATTAAGTCCTAAATATAGTCTTTCATTCTTCTCCTTCCTTTATTTAGATTAAGTTATAAGCTCCTTATAAGTTAAGCTTAATAAATATCTTTACTTAAGAGAGTCTATCCTATAGCTCGCGAATATTTAGTAAAGGATATTGATTCTTAATAATAATATCATTTAACTTCTAATAATTAATATATAGCCTAAGCGATCCATCCTTCTTTAGTATAAAGAGGATTAGATAACCTACTAATAATTTAGATTCTTGAATAAATCCCTTTTTAAGGTTCTTATTAATATACCCGCGTATTATAGTAAGTTCCTTTTCTAATAATATATAAATTAATCTAAATATTAATTCTTTTCCTAATTTAAGTTTAATCTTATAATCCTAAGATTAGTATATAGGTAAAGCTTTTATTATTATTTCTTTTATAAAGAGATATATCTATTTTTTATACTCTTATAAGATATTAAGAGGTTTATTATTTCCTCTAATAACTCTAGCTTAATTATCTAGCTAACCTTTACTAGTATATATTAAGTTAGACCCTTATCTAAGGTTATCCTTCTTTAAAACTAAAGTGTAATAAGCTTTAACCAGTCTTTAATTCTATTTCTTATCTATTATTATCCGCTATTAGCGTATAGGTTATATACTAATAACGTCTCTAGTATTTATAAGTATAAGTACTCCTTTCTTCTAGTTAATTACTAGATTATACTTCTTTAATCAAGGTATCCTTAAAATGATATAATGAATAGCTATCCTAATTATATTAAAGGTTAGTTCCTTATAATAGCGTTAAATTATTATAGGTAGCGAGTATATTTCCTCGTCTATCCTTCTTATTAATAGCGTTAACCCGTCGGCTATCTACAAGTTATACTATCCTTTCTTCCTTCAAGTTAGTAGGCCCAGCGACCGTACTAAATCTTAGGAAGCGAAGTTACTAGTTACTCTAGAATCTATCATTATAATAGTCCTTTAACCATTGATTAGTACTAGTATATTCATATATATATCGTACTAAGTAGTATATAGGATTTACTTTAGGATTAGTATATTAATCTACTTATATCTCCCCGTAATATAAGAGATTACTCTTTTCCCTGTTTAGGAAGAAAACTGTATATCTTCTTAACTTCTATATATTTTTGGTATCTATTATGCATGTAAGTATATTACTTTAATAAGTGGTAATACTCTTCGTTTAGGCTATATATTAGTTACTTCTTTATACTATTATACTAGTCTACGGTAGATCCTAGAAACTATAGGTTATACCGTTTATTAGCTAAGTACTAATTATAACTATCTTTTATATAGTCCTTCTAGTTCGTTTATTTATAAGACGTACCTACTGCCTATCTTCCTAGTTCCGACCGAACTTGGTAGTAGTACTTGTAGTAGTCGTCGGCGCAGGCTGTCTAATATATAACACCGTGTTCTAGGTGTACTAAGTTAAATCGATAGTCCTTAACGTAAAGCTTTTCTTTATAATACATTTTCTCTAAGTGTTTTCCTTTGTTTAATCCTTGTAATATAGTGGTATAAGATAGAGAGTTATCTGAAGTATCCTTATTAAGTCTATAGCGTAGTACTTCTTCTTCCGAGCTCTCTTAACTTTCTTGTCCATGTTCTAAGCTATACTCCAGAACCTCGCTATTATTTAAAGATTCCTATTCTATCTTCTTATCTTAAATGTCTTAGAGTTATTATTATAGTTAGTCTACCTTTAACTAGATATTAATAACTAGGTCTTTTAGAACTTCTTTAAGTTCTAAGTCCTCTTATCCCGCTAGGATAAGGTACCTCGTAGTTCTTATATTAATATCCTAGGATAATATTCTATAATCTTTTAGATTCTTGATAAATTAATATACTTTTCGTATAAATTTGAAATAGCGTTCTCTCTTTATAACTTCCTTTAGTAGTTTCTCTACCTCTATCTACTTATAAGTTAAGTCGTAGTTCTCTAGATCTTAAGAAGGTTTATTATATAGAACTCTTCTTAGTACGTTTAATTATAGTCATAGTACTATATTCTTTAACTAGTAGTCTTTAATAAAGTAGCCTAGCTTATTATAGTTATAATAGGTTACTACTTTCTTACCCCTTTTAAGCTACTTCTTACCTCTGAATTTTCCCTTATCTTATTTCTAAGTGAAGTCTAGTTCTATTAATATATATTTATATAGGTCGCGTTATTAATACTATTATCTTCCTAGTCTATTACTAGCGAAGATTCCTGATTATCCTATTCTAGAGGTTTTACTATTATGTCGCTTCTCTATTATTAACTCGTAGAGCTTGTCGTTAACCTCTATAACCTCTACTATCAGAGTATTAAGATCATCGATCTATACTCTAATTCATATAAGTTCTTCCTTAATATTGAACTTTAATCCACGGCGGTATATTATTATTAGTATATTATTATCCTAGTCTATCTTAATTATATATTACTAGAACTAAGTAGAATACTTAGTAGTAGACTTCTTTTAAGATAAGTATTAAATAACTCGTATAACTACCTTATTTTTATTTAAAGGATCAAAGACTTATTATATCTTAATATAAAATTATATAAAGCTTTCTATCTAGCTCTAGATATATTAATTATCTAGATTGTTTTTATCCTTAAGGTACTTCTTAAGTAAAGGATAATCCTACTTCTAAGCTCGTCCTCTTATATATATAATAGTGAAGGCCGGCTATTATACTATTAATAAGGTTTATCTATTAAAGGTAAAGTAGAGCTAAAGCTATATAAGCTAGTCTTCAAGCTTCTCTCTTTCATTATAGAATAAATTAGGTCTAGTAACCTTAAATCTATCTTTATTATCTATAATAGGGCGTCAGGAACTCTAGACGCTTAGGGGGGGGTCTTTACTTTCTAAGGTACTTATTCTAAGGGTACTTAAAGTATTATAGTTCACTTTATCTATAGATAAAGTAGACCTATAATTAGTTCTTGTAAAGAGGAGTATTAAAGAAGTAGAATAAGTAGGCTTATATTAAATAAGTCTGATATAAGGTATTATATTTAATACCTAGGAGATTACTAGAATTATAATATAAGTTAAATACGGAGCTCCTACCTACTAGAAAACATCGCTATCTATATAGATATAGGAGATCCGTATACTTAACAGGTCGCCTAGATCGCTAGCTACGCGTTCCTATCGTTCTAGCGACCTTCTTACCGGGTTAACACCTCTTAGCTAATAGTTAACCCATCGACCTGTATTACTAATCCGTGTTAAGCCTCTACTTAGTAAAACTCACGATCGTAATACCTTACTAATAGTTAAACTAGATACTATAATAATAACTATATAACTTATTATAACTAATCCTAATACCTACTTACCTATTATATACTATTACTATTAATTTTATCCTAGTACTATTTATAACTACTAAAGGCTTTAACTATATTATATTAATAATATATAAGCTATTAAAGGTAGTTATACTTATTCTAGATAAGTTAATATATAATACTAAAGGCTAAGTAATTAAGTTACTTAATAAGCTTACTAAAATTAACTAGGACTTACCTTATATAATAGTATTAGATCGCGACAATAAGTTTATTAGTAAGTTATAATAGTAAATATTTAACTACCTAAAGGTTAATTTACTCTACTTAATAGCCTAGTATACTTAGATAAATAAGTAGTTAGAATAAACTAACTAAACTATTAAAATCGCCCTATAGTACTATATTACTACTATTAAGTATAAGAACTAGTAGCTATTAGTTCTTCCTAGAATAATTACTATGTTAAATAACTCTATAAAATATAGTTTAATAAATAAGACTCCTATAGAAGTCTTATATAGTTTTAGAACGTAGGAGGTACTAGACCTACTAAAGCCTTCTAATAGTAAACCGATTAAGGTAAACGACTTGTAAGTAAATATTACAAGGACCTTATTATAGAACGTTTCCTTGTAGGCTATACTAGTAGCTCCTACTACTACTAAAGTACTAGTAGTAATATCTAAGTATTAACCTTCTCTTAATAATATAAAAGACGCTATTGTATTTACCTTACTATAAATAAAAGACTATTATAATTCTAGGTATATAGCTAAATTCTTCAATATTAGCGACTTAATTAACCTCCGCCTATACTAAGGATACTACGTGCCTAGTATTACCTTTAAGAAGCTTAGATAATAGTTTATAGGACTGTTTAAGGTCCTAGAACAGGTTAGCTATCTTACTTACAGGCTATAACTACCTAATATTATAAAAATCTATGACGTAATATTAATTATATATCTTAAACCGGCTACTAATCCTACTAATAATCTATATTAATAATATTAACTACTAGCTCCACCTATTATAGTAGATAATAAGATAGAATACAAAATTAAACGCTTACTATAAAAGTATTATATTTAAAAGGGCTAAGGCTAGTCTACTTAGTATCTTATTAAATAGCTAGGATATAATCTAGAGGATAATATATAGATACTAAACTATTATCTACCTAATACGGAGGAACTGGTAAAGTAATATAAGGAGGTAAATAGGCCTACTACTATAGTTAGAAGACTTACTTAAAGAAGGATCTTATTATTAGCGTAATTTTACTTCAAGTACTATATAGTTTACGATCTCCTAGTTCTTTTACTTTTATATCTACAAGGTACTTATATCTTTACTATTAGGGCGATAGCTTTATTTATTTATTAGTAACTATTATAACTATTACTAAAGACTTTATATCTTAGCGTATTACTTAGCCTAACAGGCTACTATCTAGATTAGGCCTAGTACCTTAGTACTTAGATAGGCTTTCTATCTTCCTACTAATGCATCCTTTTACTACCTTATAGATATACCTTATATAATAGATATTTATAACTTATAATAATATATTTATAATAATATTTATAAAAGGTAATATTATATTAATTAAGCTAGTTTAATTAAGGATTAATATAAGGGATTAACTATTAATTAAGGGAATTTAAGTACTATTAATATTATCTATTTATTAAATTCTACTTATATTCTCTATCCTTTTAGACTTTAAATTATATATATTTAATTATTATTATTATCCTACCTTAGGATTATTTTATATATATATAATTAGGCTTACTTATCTTAGGACTATATTACTTAGATATAAAGGGTTTTTAGGTATTAGAGCTATTCTAGAAGGCCTTATACTTATTATATATAGGCTAATAGTAGTAGACTAGTCGCTTAGTAGCTAAATAATAAGATATCTATATATTAGTATTATTAGTAATATACCTTATTACGTAACGGATATTTATAACTTATGACGACATATCTATAGTAATATCTATGAAAGGTAACACCGTACTAACTATTCAGAGCCCAAGCCTGGGCGCTTACAACACTGAAGGCAAGCCGCCTAGCCTAAACACTGCGCGTGCAGGACTAATAACGTCTTTCCAGAGGATCTTCCTATCGCGTTAGACACCTATGCCCGCCGAATAGATCTATGAAATGCACAGGGTGTCAAAGTTAGCAAGTCGGCTACTCGTCTCACCGTACGGCCATACCTGCAAAGATTTCTCTTGGATACCTGGCTTCTCAGACGACGCATTCAATACGTGGGAGGATCAAATATATGGCTGCGAGATTGTGTGTCATTGCTCGTCGTGCAATTAAAGATGGAACACCAATGTCGAGGGTGTCGAAGCACAAGATATCAAAAAGGAGACTATCAAGTCGTTCGCTAGAAAACATGGGACAGGCCACAGAGTTTGATACCGATCATGAAGAGGGTTCGAGCTGTAAGCAATGCACTCTTTGTATGGTCTATGTTGTAGACCAAGCTTACATGAACTCAAGAGCGTCGAGCCATCATAGGAGAGGGAATGCTGGACGATCGAGACATGATCAATCTACTCCCCAGGTACCTAGATGTGGAGCTCGGAGGTCTAGCCTACTCCAAGATTCGCCGGCCTGGGCGCGAGCCAAAATTGTGAAGGCTGTGATGGAACAGTGTTCATGTATTTGTGTAAGGACAGATAGCCTGCTATGAACGTTCTTCTTGACTGAGGAAGGTACAGCTCTTCACGATGCTACCCTAGGCTCGAGTCGTTCAATCATTTAGTATCGGCAGTAGTTGGAACGATCACGAAAGCTGCACATCCAGCGCCAGTCCAACGTCGCTGACTTTGAACCAAAGTGATGCTCCTTCAGCTCGACATGTAAGTATGCATATCTCCGGAGTCAAGCAGGCCTGGAACACTTTTGCTACGCAGATTTTGGCGCTCACCAGGCTCCACCCAACCCAAGCTTTCTCAGCAGACTCCATCTGCGACGCAAGACTCTCCTGAAGTCATGAAATCGAATCTTGATGACTTCGACGTTCTAGAAAATGTGGATGCCGGCTTTCGCCACGTACTAAACTCGAATGTATCCGCCCACTTAAGCCAGTCAATGGGTTGAATGGCACGCTCTGCCAGTTGATCCTGGCTCAAGCGTGCTCATGGAGCGAAGACGAAATCCACAACGAGCTCAATGAAAAATTGCTCCTCGTCGATAGGAGCGTCCATTCTCTCATCCCCTATCAATCCAGCAACGTTCAGTCTCCACCGCTGGAACATCAGGACCCCTTTTCGACGCAGAAGCCTGAGATAATCAAAGAGCAGGAAACATTGAAGTGCGGAGTGCGTCAAGAAGCTGGGAGTGGGGTGCCGGCGGCGTATAGAAACGGGTTTGGGATCGAGAAGCAGAGTCGGAGCATTTCATACGGCTATCAATGCTTGTTAGATAGATGGAGAATGTGGCTTAGAAGAGAGATCGACGAGGCTTGGAGATAAAGCCAAAAGCGTATCCAATAACCTATCCTTGGGATACAAATTCGTGTAGTTAGTGCGGTGTTACCTTTCATAGATATTACTATAGACATGTCGTTATAAGTTATAAATATCTATTATATAATAAGGTATATTACTAATAATACTAATATATAGATATCTTATTATTTAGCCGCTAAGTGACTAGTCT
>JAABUL010006520.1_pt1 | contig 13389 bp, 3 predicted proteins | sample 5559151 | NCBI WGS metagenome assembly JAABUL01 (sample SAMN10711876, study PRJNA513368) | rock metagenome | isolation source: Antarctica rocks | place: Antarctica: Victoria Land, Pudding Butte sud | reverse complement strand
AAGAAGTTCGCTTAACAAGTTATTTAAAATTTAGTTAAAGCTCTATATTAATTTCGAGAACTTTAAAATCAAGTACAATTTAATATTAATATTATTTTTATTTTGTTTGCTTTAAGTTTTTTTTTTTGTAGAATTAAATTTAATATCTATAATTGCAATTGCACAAATTGTTGCTTAAGCTATAAGTAATTAATTTACTTTTATTATATAATTTTTATTGTTTTTTATAAATATTATTGTTTTTGTTGTTTTTAAATTAAAAAAACTTTTCGATATATTATAACATAAGAGAGACAAAAATTAGTTAAATATATAAGAGCAAAATCTTATATAACGTATAAATATAAATTATAATTAATATTTTATTAATTAAATTAAAATTGTCTATGCAAAGTTATAATTTATTATAAATAAAAAGACTTATAATCTTATAAGTTAATATCGAATTAATAATCTTTATATTATTGTTTTTTTCGACAAATAACGTCGAAATTTACGTTATTATTGTAGCAATTTCTTTGAATTAAAAGATATATATTTGTATTTTCGCGAAACTTTAAAGCAAGACTTTATTAACTTTGTCGAATATTATAATTTTTTTTATTAGAAAAAAGAATATTTTTAAATAAAGAACGCTTTATTAATTAATTGTATAAAGCGCAACGTTAATTTTTTTATTTAAGTTGCTATTATAGTTTAACAAACTTTTAATAACAAATAATTATTTATTTTTTAACAATAGATCTAAGTTTTTATTAAAATTAACAAGAAGCTTTAGTAGCTTAAATATTGTTAATCTTGTATTATAACAATTGTTGTTACTTTAATTAAACAAAAATTTAATTTTATTCTTATTAACAATTTGTTAAAATCTTGTATTATTATTCTTGTTTTTATTGTTTTATTTGTATTAACAATTTTTGTAGTATTTAATAAATTAATAAATTTAAACTTTGTTATTATTATTGTTTAAAACAAATTCTTAATTATTTTAAAAATTAAAGAAATTTGCAATAAATAAAAATTGTGCTACTATTACAAGTTGCAATATTTGAGCAAAATTACAAAAAAATCTTTTAATAAAAAATCTTTCTTTTTTTGTTTTGTTAATCTAAATAATATTTTTAATATTAACAAAGATATTTTGTTATTAATAAGAAAAGTTTAGTTTTTGAGCAAAATTATATTCGAAAATTAATATATATATTTTTTTATCTTTTAGCTTCTTTTTTCTTTTTTTTTTTTAATTTTAGAAAAGATTTTCGATTAAAATAACTTTAAAACTCTTTAAATTTAATTTTATCTTTAAAGATAATTATATAATAGTTTTCTTTGTTTTACGTTAAGTTTAATTTCGAATTCTTATTATAACTTTAATTAATAATAAAGTCTTAATTTATATCTTTATTAATAAATCTTTTACGCAATAATATAATTTTTCTCTTTATTAATTAGTTTATTTTTATAGATTTCGAAATTTTAATAATTAAGCAATTTTAACAAACAACATTATTTATATTGTTAAAATTATTATAATTTTCGACAATTATATTAAGAGATTATTTTTTTATATTATTAAATTTAATTAGTATTTTATTGTTATAAATTTATTGTAACTTTGTTGTTACTTTATTAACGCAAACTTTAATTATAATATTTTTATGATATTTTTTTCTTTTTATTTTAAATATTGCTATTAATTGTTTGTTAAAATCTATAATACTATTTAAGAAAAAAAAAAAAATTGTTTTCAAAAAGTCTTAACACGTATAGAAGCTTCAAAATCAAAATGTTTTTGCAATTTTTTTTAATAATTAATTTTTTTTTTCTAGTTTAAGTTTATCTTGTTAGAAGATATTTAGCAATCTAGTTGCTTATAAAAAGCAATTTGTTTACAAAAAGCAATTTAGTTTTACTTTTTAAAAGTAATTTAATCTTGTTTATAAGAAGCAATTTATTTATAAAAAACAATTTAGTCTTACTTTTTAGTAGCAATTTAATCTTATTTGCAAAAACAACTTGCTTATAAGAAGCAATTTAGTTTTGCTCTTTAAAAGCAATTTAGTTTTATTTACAAGAAACAATTTAATTATTTTGATTTTAAATTTTGTCTTATTTTATTTAGTTTAAAGTAAGAAGTCTCTAATCGTATTTTTTAAATTGTTTAAAAAAAATATTTCTTAAAAATTAAGTATCGAAGTCTTTTATTTTTTAATATTTTTATCGAACAATATGCAAAACAAGTTAAACAATTTTTTATATAATTTAATGTAATTAAGTTAAAAGCTTATAAATTTAATTGCGTTATTTGCGCAAAGAATATTAAAATATTTAGTATTACTTTACAAAAAATAGATATTTTTTTGAATCTAATTAAGATCTTGCTTAGATTTGAGTTAAATTTTGTTTAAATCTTTAATTTATTAAATCTTTCGAAATTTTTGCTATTTTATAAGAATATTAAAATTAACACTTATAATTAAAATTATTGTCTAGCATTTTATTAAATAAAAAAGAAACTTTATTTAACAATCTTTATTACTTAAAAAAATCTAAAATATTATTAATAAAACAAAAATATTAATTTAATTACAATTTTATTTTTTAAATATTTTAAGTTTTTTAATATTTTTTTTAAAAAAGAGATAAGCATTTTTTTTTCTTCTATTTTTACAATTACGTTATTTACTTTAAAGAAAATATTTAGTTTTTAATTTTTGCTTTATACAATATAAGTTGTAATAAAATTCTAAAATTTTGTTGTTAGATAAATAAAAATCTTAGTAAAGAATTTATTTGAACAAGTTGCTTTTAAACAACAATTCTTGTTTTTTTTGTTAAAAAATTCGAAAATAAACTTAGATTTTGCGTAAACTACAAAAATTTAAATGCTATTATAGTTAAGAATAGATATTTTTTGTTTTTAATTTTTAAGATATTAAATTGTCTTAATTAAGTTAAAATCTTTATTAAGTTAAATATTATTTTAGCGTTTAATCAACTATATATTTAGAAAAAAGATAAAATTTTTATTGTCTTTTGTATTTGTTTTAAATTCTTTAAATATTTTGTTATATTTTTTAATCTATATAATAAATCTATTTTATTTCAAAAATATATTAACAATATTTTTCAAAAGTTTTTAAATAAGTTTTGTATTATTTATTTAAATAATATTTTTATTTATAATAATAATAAATTAAAGTATATAATTTATATTAAATCTATTTTTTTAAAAGCTATGCGAAGCAAGCATATAAGCAAATATAATTAAATACAAATTTTATATTACTTAAGTCTCGTATCTAGAATTAATAATTATTATTAAAAAAATTAAGATAAATTTGATCAAAATAAATATTATAGTTAATTAATTTATTTTAATTAACGTCAAGAATATTTAAAGCTTTCTAGAATTTGCGAATTTCTATAAAAAATTTATCTACAATTATAGTAAAATAGTTGTTTTGTTAATTTATTTAACTAGAAAGAATTAATTCTTTGTTTAATTTAAGAAATATTAATTAGTATTTATTATTTTGAAGAAAGTCTTTATCTTTAATATAGTGCTTTGCTACTACAATTTAAATTACAAAATTATAATAAAAATCGATACTTTAAATTATATGTTTAAAGATATTCTTTTTTAGTATAATAAAAAGAAAGTTTTTTATTTAGTTGTTTACTTTTTTAAGAAGCACAATTTAGTTAAGTATAATTATAAAATTTATAATAAAAAACTTATAATTATTATTTGCGCATTTAAAGAATAATGTTTCGAATTTAAAAGCTTAATCTATTTAATTAAAATAATTATAAATTATAAAAATTTAAAGTATTTTATGTTAATTAAATAATTAAGTTATTGTTAAGTTTAATAAAGCGAGTTTTTGTTTTAATTTAATTATTAAATTACGTATTATTTTAATAAAATTAACAAAAAACTAAACGCTTTTATACGTTGCTTAAAAAATTTCTTTAAAAAAAGAAATACTTTCGACTCTTAATATTTATATCAATATTAAACAATCTTAAAAACTTATATTTTAAATTTTAAAATTGTTGAAAATTTTTAATGTTAAGCTATTACTTTAGATCTTGTTTAATTATATTTTTTTTTAATTTTTTCAACTTTTTTTGTTATATTAACTTTGATAAAGCTAAATATAAAAGAATTTAACATTAATAATATCGAACTTTAATTAAATTAAAAAATCTTAAGTTTTAACAAAAATTTAAAAGATATCTTTACTTAAACTTTATAAAGTTAAGTCGAAATTAACAATTAATTTGTATTTTAAGTATTTGAAGCGCTTTGCAATAAAGTATATTATTACAATAAAATCTCTCTAGTTAAATATAAAAAACGCTTTAATTTTTTATACTTTTAAGAAAAAAAATATATTTCTAACTTAAATTGTTTTTGTCTTTGTATAATCTAGCTTATTTACAATAGTATTATTAATAATTATTTAAAAAAAACAAAATATTACGAATTAATTAGTTGAGCTTATTAATAATCTAATATCTATAAATATATTTAGCACTTTGTACAAAATTGTTATACATATATTTATTTCAAATCTTTTAAATAAAAGACGCAAAAATAATTGCGTTCTTTTCTTGTTTTTAAATATTATTAGCGTAATATCTTTATAAATTATATAGATTCTTTATTGTTTAATATTTTTATAAGTATTACGTATAAATATCTTTTTATTTTTGTTAATTGTTTTATTAAGATAAAATATTTAGTTTTTATTATTTCTATAAAAGTAAAAGAAATTGTTAATTGCTTTTACGTTTATATCTAAAAAAGTTACAAATTACTTAAGTTTTTCGTATTTAATTAAGATATACAATTTATTTTTGATATTTAAGAATATTTTTATTAAATGCTAAAGATTAACGTTAAGTTATTTATTATATATTATCTTAAAATTAATAACTAAATTAAACAAGTTAATATTGTTATAAAATATTATTTTTGCGTCTACGTTAATTATATGCAAAATAACTAAATTAAATAACTTTTAGATATTAAGTTTATTGTTAACAATATCTTTTTATTTATAATTTTTGTCTTGCTCTTTTTAATTAATTTAAGCTAGAACTTACGTTTAGACTTTAAGTTTTTAAAATTCTTGCTTTTTGATTTTACGATTTAGGCTCGAACTTAATTAATTAATGTCGAAAGTTTTATTTAAAAAATAAAGAAACTTACTTAGCATTTATACGATAAAATGTTTGTCGCTTAAGCTATTTATAAGTTTAATATTAATTGTTTTTGTTATTTTTGTTTTAGATACTTTGCAAGTAACAAAGTTTAACTTAATATTAAAAATCTTAATATTGCTTATTTTACAATTAAATTAAATAATTGTTATATTAATGTTTTTAAAATAAAGCGCATCTTTAAAAGAAATTCTTTAGTTATTAAGTTCGAACTTCTTATATTTATAAAAGTTTATCTTGTTTTTTATGCTATTTTTGTTAATTATATTGTTATCGATTTTTTTCTTAAATAATGTTAAGAATCTCGTAAATCTATTGTTGTTAAAAATAACAAAAGATTTTAATATATTAATAGTATTTTAAATTTTAAACGTAATAGATATTTTAATTTTGTCTCGCTTAAATACTATGTTAACTAAAAAGATTATTTCTTTATTTAAAATTTTTTTAATTTTTTAAACAATTATTAACAAGTTCTTAATAAGTATTATTTAATTAATTTTATTATTAAGAGATTATATATAATACTTTGTGTTATTTCTAATTATTAATATTAAAAAAAAAAAGTATCTTTAATTTCGCTTAAATCTTGTTCAAATCTTGCTTAAATAATAAAGATTTTTCTATTTTGTTTCGATAGTGTTTTGTTACTTTAAACGCGCTTAATTTTGACTAAGTTAATTTAATTTTACTTAGATCTTGTTTAGATTTTGCTTAAATAATAAAAATCTTTTTATTTTGTTTCGATAGTGTTTTGTTACTTCAAACGCGTTTAATCTTAATTAAAATAACTAAATTTTGCTCAAATTTTATTTAGATCTTGTCTAAATTTTGCTTAGATAATAGAGATCTTCTTTCTTTGTTTTAATAATGTTTTGTTACTTTAAACACGTTTAATTTTGACTAAAATAACTTAATTTCGCTTAATTTCGCTTAGATTTTATTTAAATAACAAAGATTTTTTCTTTTTATTTTGTTTAATTTATTAAATTTAGATATTTTGTTTTGTCTTTATTTTTTGTTTTAACTTAATTTAATAAATTCGAATATTTTGTTTCGCTTTTGCTTTGTTTTGTCTTTATCTAATTTAATAAATCTAGTTATTTTGTTTTGTTTTATTTTACTTCTTAAAATTTTTTCGACTCTTAATTCTTTAATTCTTCAATAGTTTATTATATTGTTTTAATTGCTTTGCAAAAGCTTTGTCTTATAGAGAAAAGCTACTATTATAATATTAAATTAGTAGTTTGTTAGCTATATTTGTCGATTAAACAACTTTTTATCTTAATTTTGCTTAATTTTTTAAGTTTGATCTTAATTAGATTTGAGTTAAACTAGATTAGATTTAAGTTAAATTAAATTAAACCTAAATTAATTCTTGCTAAGTATAAAGCTTGCAATTTTATATAGTTAATATTGTCTTGTTTCTCTCTTTTTTCTTTTGTCTTTTGTTTTGTATATTAAATCTAGTATAGACTTAAGTTCTATCTAGTTACCAATTCAAATATCTCTTTAATAGAGGTTTCGAATCTAGTTTCTAACAATTGTCAATACTACAAGATAAATTTGTAATATACTTAGACTAATTGTTCGATTCTAATAGTTGGAATCAAATTGTATAAATTATAAAAATACTAACTATATTAGGTTAAAACTTGATCTAATTAGATATAATTTTCGGATCGAGTTATAGATTTTGGGAGAAAATCAACCCGAACAATTAGTTTAAATATACTATTAATTAATATTGTTGAAACTATTAATAACAAAATTAATACAATTGTTGCTTTAAATTATAAACATAATCTTTTACTTTATATTTTTATATATTTTATTTAATAGATCTTCGACAATCTAATTTCGATAAAATATACAATAGATAAGATTAAACTTTTGTAGAAATTGTTGTTATTAATAATAATTTAGTAAACTAAGTTTGTTGTTTATGCAATATATTGTTATTACAATTAATTTATTTGTTTTCTTTTAATTTACAATATTAAATTGCAATCTATTAAGTATTAATTGTCTTAATATAGAAATATTAATTCGCGAATTATCTTTTAAATTAAGTAATAAAAATATAAGACTTTAACTTTGTTTTAAAAATTGTTTCTTTCTAATATTATTAGCAATATTGCTTTATTTGTTTGCGAGATTATCTAAGAAGTCTTTGCATTTATGCAAATACTATTTTATTTTTATAATATTAACAAAAATCTAATAATTTGTATAGTAATTGTATTTTATCTAGTTTGTTATATAATTTAATAGACTAGAACTTTTAGAAAAAAATCTTTATAATACTAGATCTAAAGAAGATATAGTACTATAAATATATATATTGCATAGAAGATAGTAAATATCGAAATATAAATAGTAAATATAAAAAAGAAGATAATAACACAAAAAATAAGTAAAGTATTAGATATGCTCGCAAGACTAATACGATTAGCGCGTTAACGCTAAGTTATATTAGATAGACGCTAACTCGAAGCGTTTAGCGCTTTAGAACTAGGATTTCTATATTGGTCTTAACGCCCCATTCTATCGTATTACGGTAACGCCATGCATTTTACCGTAATATAGCATCACTAGTTGGCATGCTAAGTCGCTGACTAACATCAGGAGCGCTTTCACTTGGAAGGCTGCTTGTCAGCCGCCGACCCGAAGGGGCTTGGCGCGGCACGTCTGAGAACTGAGGCAAAATAAAGTATTGCCGTCGTTTCGGCGCATGACCCGACACTTACTTTCCCCAAATCACTAATTGCACTACGCGCCCTACAAATCCGTACCTGGAACCGAATCGGCAGACGCATCCTCCATACTAAACCTCCATACCTCCTCCCTAAGTGTTCTCTGTACTACGAAAAGCCCCTCATGTTGGCCAATTCAGGGTGCTGACACTACCAAATGAGAGGCCGATGTAAGAAAATCGTAATGCTTGGTTCCATGCCGGAGGATTCCAACGAGGTCGCCAACGGATGGAAGTTTCTGTGGGACATAGGGTGGTTCTCATGGATCTTGAGAGATCCCAACAAGATAATGCACTAAGACTATCGCGACGGTGACGACTCCCATCAGTAGGAGAAGATATGACTTGGGGACTTGAAACCACTGCACAAAGGTCGTACCCTCCTGCAGAAAGTCCAAAAACATCTTTCAAGCCGACGAGGGAGGACATCAAACAGCTGTACAGACCACCATACAAGCCGGAAGCCTGGCCGAAGAGGCGTGGTACTATTCGATCAGGAAATAATAGTAGCGATTACCCTAGCCATGTATCGAGGCTTGCCGAAGATAGTGTTCAAGAGCTCCTTGTGGAGGCAAAGTAATCGTCCGAATCGATTGGAGCGCAAGTGAAGCCAATGTGCTATCAGAACGCAAGAGTCGACCATTGATGCAAGTACAGCGCCTCCAACCAACGTACGCAATTTGCGCTGCTAGCAGCAGAACGCAGCTAGTTATACAACCCAGCTGTTGCCACTAGAAACCATCTAAAGAGGAAATCCGTTATCGAGTCATTTCGCTTGCAAAATCTCAGTAGTGATGCGATGCTAAGAACCGCGTTGATTTGGCCAAAATCATGTAGGTTGCTGCAGGATTTTGAATTTCAGAGTCTATTAGCCATGGCAAGAGCCTCTTTCGTGATCGCTTTAATTGCCATACAGACTTTTGCGCTGTGCGACTTGACGTTCGAAGCACCGTATTTTTCCCCATCGACCTTTCCCCGACACAAGAAAATTCATGATAAGATTCTCTCGATTGCCCCGGCTTGCGTGCGATCACGCGAGTCTTCGGGAGCTGTATCATCACGATAAAGTGGTAGTTTAAGTGGGTGTCCTGCTCGTCGATCTTGTCGAAGACTTGAGCCGACTCTCGTTTGACTCCGTCTTAGCGACGATAGCGAACATTTGGTAGAGGAAGACTAATACTCTGAAAGTTAGAACGTCCTACGCACTTCACTGACCCCTGTATCTCTGCACTATTTCGGTCATCGTCCGTTGACCAACACTTTGCACGGGAAGCTATTATTGGAATGGGCAGCCCCAAGCAAAATCCGATATGCCCTATCGCCATTCACAGTCTTCAGCCCTTTGGCGAGTGCAACCTATCCCATTCCTGATATGCACTTTCGATCGTAAATTCTCAGACAATCAAAGCTAGGATCAGTCGCACCTTCAGTAGGGAAAGTTCCTGCCCTGTACAGTTACGCGGGCCATAGTCGAAGGCCCACCACATGCCTTTGGCTGCAGGAAACAGAGGATCATCCTTTTCAACAAGCCAGCGCTCGGGAAGGAAGTCGTTGGGTTGCGGCCAGAAATCCGGATTTCGATGGATGGCGACAGAGTTCGACCACACTAAGAGCCCTTCTGTCGGGCATTGACGACCATCAGGCAAGGTCACCGAGAATCCCGGTTCACCAATACGCGTACTTGATGCGGGCGGGTATAGCCGTAGAGTTTCTTTGATGGTTGCAAAGGTATAGGTAAGCTGATTTAGGAGATGAGGGTTTCCAGCAATCCGTGACGCTGCTTGCCCGACATTCTTTCCCAGAATCGTGTCAAGCTCATCCACCATTCTGCGAAGGACATGCGGGTGAAGGGAGAGCAGGTGGTAGCAGTAGCAGAGAGTACTGCTAGATGTGTCATGGCCTGCGAAGAGAAACGTCCTTATCTGACAGATTGCCGCGTTCTTGAAGGTCTCGTCCATTCCTTCCCCTTCGCCCCTATCCTCTGCTAGATAATTTTGGAGCGCCAGAACAATGATGGTCTTGCGACGTGCTTTATTCATGAGATCATTATTCTTACGATTATGTACGAAGCGATAGTCCAACTCCCGTAAGACGTACAGTACCATTTGACGAGCATTCCAGCGGCGCATGAGTGGTCGGAGCGGATGCCAGCGCTCCAAGAGGTTCACTATTGACGGCAACGCAGACAATAGGACCTCGGTACTCGTTTTGGGAGCTATCGTCTATGTTGAAAGAATGCTGGCACGATAACCGATAGCGCCTGGTATCCTCGCACATAATGGCGTTCCGTATCGTCGAGTCATTAGCCGTTGGTGGTCTGAGGGAAGGGCCGCTCAACTAGCTTAAGCCGTTGTAAAAGAGCTACATCCTCGATGGCAAGCGACGATACAATGGCCGATAGAAGTCCCCAGAACCATGTGAGAGACCCTTGGCTTGGATTACCAGATTCTAGCTTAGCCAATTTCTCCGACTTTTGAAAGCTTCGTGGTTACCCATTGCGATAGTTGAGTGAGTGGCCCTTCCCTCCAAGTCAAGCCAAGTATTGGGAGACTCATTGCTATTGCTGGAACCCTAGGACGGGCAGGTCCTTCTTCACATCACTAAAACTCAAACTAGTACCTTTCCCCAAAAGACACTCGCATTTCGTCTTGCCAGTCTCACCAATCTGCGTACGATCGATGTTTGCGCATTCAAACCCTTGAGACTGACAGCTTCGACAGATAGCCAATTCCGATTATGGACAAATCTGACTGTAAGAGGAAGTGAACGGCTGCGAGATGGGAGGTCAAGCGTTTGCGTCACGTCCATGTCCGCCGAATGTCGTTCGGTTGCCGCCTAAGCAGTACATCGAGTTGAGAGATCATTATGAAGAGTAAGTAACCGGCCAACGCTCACTGCTGAGTCTGAGAAGAACACCCCTTGATCATTGAGACTTGGCTTGCGACAGCGGGGCGGCATGAAGCTGTTACACTGAGGGATACTCGCGAGCCTTACCAAGGTCTCCCCTACGCCACAATAAAAGTCTTGACCCTTGGCTCCTCGCGCGACCCGAGACCATCTTCTCTGAGCTGGGTATATGAGCTGACGCATTTGCAGAAAGCTGCTGGACTTTTATCAACGAGTATCCACACCCGCCGAGGCACCGCAAAAGCCAGATCATGGAGACATCGACATCCTGGTCCAAAACCCAAATCACGAATTCACCCCGAAAGAGCTCGCCCTTGCTTTGGGAGCAAAAGACCATGTCAAAGCCGGAGGCATCAGCTCCTTCGCCATTCCTCTTCCGGAGTCCCCCGCTGAGTGCTTCAAATTGGATATCCATACGTGTAAACCAGGCCTCTTCCAGTGGGAAACGATTATCTATACCCACGGCGATCTATGGCGTATCCTCGGATCTGCCGCCAACCGTCAGGGCTTCACGATCAATGATACTGGTCTTCATCTTCGGATCGCTGAGATCGAACAAACGCATGCGAAGGAGGCTTTGCTTCGGTTGACAAGCAGTCCCGAGCAGATGATGGCGTTCTTAGGTCTGGATGCAGATCGCTTTATGGAGGGATTCGCAGATTTGAACGAGGTCTTCCTGTGGGCATCATCTTCGCGCTTGTTTCGCCGGCGATGTTTTGAGAAACAAGTGGAAAAGTCGCAGGGCAAGAAGGCCGAGAGACCGATGTACCTGGCGTTTATAACGCACTGGCTTCCTCAACATCCGGAGGTAGGTGTGAGCGGCGACGACGACCCTCTTAACCGTAAGGATTTGGTCCAGGAGGCTTTAGAAACGTTCGACAAGCAGCTTGAACACAACGGCATGCTGGAATATCATAGGAAACGGTTATTGAGGGATGCAATGTGGCGCAGCATTGCGAGGATCCTGCCAGTGGGGGGTAAAGAGCTTGGGCAAGCCATGATAGCTCTGAAGGCACAGTTACGATGGCGAGATGGCACACCTAAATTGAGCACCGAAGACCACGCAGCCGAGCGGATACCGGCGCTAGGCGAGCACACGGTGGATGGTATTGTCCTCCCTTGGATCTTGCAATATTGGCGCCAGGCAGTGGAGGAAGCTGCGTCGGTCGAAGATCAGTAAAGATCTCCTGTGAACAACTAGATCGCCATATTCCAACTCAAGGTTTCGACTACCAGGCGAATACCCATTGGAAGAGAGAGAGAAAGTCTAAGCCGTTCCAGAGATTTCCTGCTCCTCTCACTGCGGCGGTGTTCGAGTAACGATACAGACATGGAGCTGGGATTGGCGGCTAGAGAAGTGAAGCACGAGGGTGTTGCCACGTTGTTGAAGGTCGATATGTTGTGGTATCAATTTCCGGACAGTATGGGACAGGAAAAGGAATGTATTGTGCGTTTCGAGGTCTGGTTGCTCGAGCGATATCTTAGGGGTTCGAGACGGATGTGTAGCGAGAGGTTTCGAGAGAGTCGGAAACAGAACATTACGCTGACGAGGGGCCCACTGAGGTTATGTCAAGCATTGCTCGCTCACGCCGAAGTCGATCGTTTACTGACACAAATTGTGCATTTAATGGTGCTATATGGGCTCCGTGATGACAGCACCCAACCTAGAGCACAGACTTGACGCCTTGGGTATTGGATAACACCTAAAATTCCATCAGTCTCGGCACACAGTAATGAGAAAAGTAGGCCAAAGCTACCTATCTAATCTCTATACTTGAGTGCATACCACTAAACAGGACAGCCGTCAACCAAACTAGCAGGTTGTCTGCAATGGTGAGAATCCAAGGAGTCGTGGCTCAATAACCGAGCGCTCTCACGCTCCATCATCCGAGTCATACCTGACTCTTGCTCAGAGGAAAACACTTCTTGGATGCTGAATTCCACTCGCATAGTGCAGTTGTGAACAGGTCTGATTTCAGGTCCCCGGCTGCTGTGGCGATTTCGCAACCTCTAATGCCTTGTTCGCCCCATCGTCCCAATTTTCTACGTCACCACAACTCTGTCCAGGACCCTCGAATTCGGGCTTCAAGTCCTTCGACGGTTCTTCCTGCGCCGCTTCCGCTTTCTCGATCTGCTTCAAAATCCACCCAATCGTCGCATCTCGCGCCCTTTCCAGACTTGCCAAAGTTGGCAGGGGTAGCTTGGCGTATTCTGGCACCTTTGCCGGACTGCTCTTCAGCGCTTCCTGCGCACCGCCTCTCCGCTGTTTCTCCGCCAGCAGATCCCTCAACACGGAAATGCTTCGATCTCTCTCTGGAAGCACACGAGTCAACTCCTGCCTTCTAGTCTCGTCTTCCTCGACTTTCACCCTCTTCGCCTTCTTCTTTTCCTCCTCAAGATACTGCTTGATAGCATCCTTCGCACAATCCTTGATATGCTCGAACCTGACGGGCCCCAACATCACCCCACCATACCACCGCGCTACCACCACC
>JAABUL010006519.1_pt1 | contig 13393 bp, 11 predicted proteins | sample 5559151 | NCBI WGS metagenome assembly JAABUL01 (sample SAMN10711876, study PRJNA513368) | rock metagenome | isolation source: Antarctica rocks | place: Antarctica: Victoria Land, Pudding Butte sud | reverse complement strand
TATTCTCAGTGTGTTCTGAAGCACATTATCGCCTACGGGCCTATTTGTGGACCCAAACCTCCGTCCTGGAAGAAGATTGCGCTGGTCGCAACGTCTGCCGAAACGGCGGTTGCTCGCAGCTTCAGCCAATAAGCATGAGAAGAGCATCGGAACATGCCGTACGGCCCGTCATGCATACATTTTTTGGCTGCTGCAACAACCTTTGGTCGCACCCCAGTGATGACCGCATACCTGCAACGATGTCTATACCGGGCTAGGCCGATACAACGACAGCACAAGAAAGTCTTACTCTATCAATGCAGGGTTTCAATCCGCGCGCAAGTTTGATCCTGGCAGATCGTCATGGCCGCGAATACTGGTTCTACAAGAATTACACTCGCTAGTCCTCGTAAGAGCCCACCTTCTGTGCAGATTATTCATCGGATGGCATAGTGCACTTTTCAAGGAGTTTCCAGTTGAACGTGGTCCCATGCGTTCTGTGATCCGCCATTGAATGCTTTGGTGGAGCGGATCAGACGCTGTGACAGTTTGCCTCGACAACTATCGGTCTCCATCGGTGGCTCACCCCATCTTAAAGACGTCGGTACGATCTTCAAAAAACCTCGTACCAAGGAACATTACACCCTTTGTGGCCACTACACGAGGCGCTTAGACGCTACCTATCTTACGCAAACATCTACATTCAACGAAGGTTTTCGAATTGGGTGAGCGATGCGTTGACGGATAAGGTCGCTTCTGCTACTAAGATCAGGCCCAGATTTTGAATCCGCAAAATGTACTGCTGGCCTGGAATTCCCGGAAACCACAATGTTCATCACATATCACTTTCCGATGAGAAGCGTTCCACACTGTCACAATCAGATCATAATAATTTTTTTAATCAGATCGGCTTTGGCTTACAGAAAGAAGCATCAACAAGTACCTTTCCCTTTCCTATGACATCTGAAAATGACCTTCCATTGGAGAGTCACACTGGATGGTGTGTCTGCAACACGTTCTAGAAGCTCACGGGCCCCAAATTCGACAAGCCGCCCTCAATAACACTCGATTGATTGGTTGGTTTCCTTTAGCGCCTTCCGCGCGGTTTTAAGCGAACTAGCTTATCGATAAGGTACCCGCAAGTGTAGATTTCGTACCAAACATCTTTCCATCCGATCTCCAAAATTCGGTGGGGAGGGACTACGCCGGAAGGGTTAAATTAGCCTCAACGAGTCCAGGTGCAGCTCACGATCCCATACCATTCCCAATGTCACAAGCATCCACGACTCCAAAGAAGCGGAAGCGCGAGGGACACGCCGAGTCCAAGACGCCGCTCAAGAAGAAAAAGTCACCGAAGCCTCAACATGATGATGATGCAGATCTGGATCTTGAAAAGGGAATTAACACGGCAATTGGAAGGTTCGACAGTCGTTTACTCGCCGATTATCTTGTGCAGCGCACAAAGCGATTTCAACCAGATTTGAGCCTTGTGGAGCTGGAAGACCGACACATCTCAGGTCTTTGCGCCCCGTGATTATGGACCTGTTCTCGCACGGTGAGAGGCTGATAATAAGAATAGAGACATCCTTTGTAGATACCAGCGAATGGGAAACCCCACGAACCCTTGAGAATTTGCCCGGATACCTTCGCAAGTATGGGTTTAAGTCAAAGCGGGCAGCAGCTGCATCGATAGCCTCTAAGAAAGTTGGATGTCCACATACGCTCATCATCACAGCTGCAGGCCTACGTGCCGCAAACGCTACAAGGTAAGTCATGGCGCTCCTCTCCGGCACGTGCTGGCTGTTGATAGAGTTTAGGATGCTCCGCACGTTCCAAACAAAGGACGCTTCCGTGGCCAAGTTATTTGCCAAGCACATCAAGCTGAAGGACGCCATCGAATATGTCCAAAAAACAAGGTATAGCAATCCCCCCTGGTATATAGCATGTTGAAAACATGCGTCTCTTTGCACTGTTGTTCCTTGCTTCGAGGTCGTTGTGCCTGTCTACTATGCTGCGTGCATGCGAATTAGAACACATCTCCTAAAAATCACTTTAGGATGGGCATTGGTGTCGGAACTCCCGCGAGAATCATCGACCTTCTAGACGCAGGTCAGTCTATAACCCAGTTCGCCCCATCGCATCTACTGATATATGTCGTGAAGGAGCTCTGTTGACCGAGAATCTGGAGAGGATCCTTGTGGATTTCTCTCACATTGATCAGAAGAAGCGTGGGATTCTGGACATGAAAGAGACACAGCAGCCACTGATGCAACTGTTGAATAGAGGCGAATTAAAAAGCCGCTTTGGCGGAGGCCACGACGGTCTAGATCTGTTCTTCTATTGACAGTAGGCATGAAAAACAAAGCTGTACAGGCCGGGTCAAGGTCCCACTCCTCTCCGATTCATTGCCTTAGCAGATGGTCATTGAATTTGTTCAAATCCAAATTAGAAAAGGAATTCGCTCTATGTCTTTTACAAGGGTAGTGCCATGTCTGGAGACCGCCGGACATCGTCCCGCTGGCGCGTTACCGCGAAGCGAAATAGACGAGCCTGCGTTCACAGAATTAGACGGTTTGATTTCCTCGGTCTCCACCTTCGCATCTTCGCACCTTCCTGGCAACTCGACAAAGCCACATGGAAAGCAGAAGGTGCTCCACAGAGATCTTCGCGGGCTGCAGAATTCCCTACTAAATCGAGTCCGAGTGTTCCAACTCGTCCCACGCCATCTTATTTCATCCGCCTCGAGGAGAACCTTGCTTTTCTGGGTTTTTGTCTGTCCTTACAGCAGGGCGTCCTCTAGGCCTCCAGCACACATTCGGCTTCACTCAGCTGCAGCTGTTCTCGAGGCATCAAGATGAATATTCTTGCGACCACTCTAGTGCTCTGGGTCACGTACGGTGTTGCTGCTGCAGCGGGTTCAGACGCGCCAGGCATGTTCCTTGTTCCATTTATAAATCGATGTGCACGTATCTAACAGCCACCAGGATGTCTCACAAAGTGTTGGGAGAATTCCAAGTATGTGACTGCTTGCAACAACGAGATGCAATGTCTCTGTGAGGATACAGAGTTTCAGAGTGTAAGCTCACCCGGACATCCCCACATCCACTTTCGTGGCTAATCCAGTCCCCGTGGATAGATTGTCCTTCAATGTCTCTACTCTCAATGTCATACCGCCCAATTTGGCTCAGCGCTTCATTATGCACTCTCCGAGTGTTCAGGATACCCCGTGACCACCCTGAACGACCTGCCTCCATTGATCCGTCATCAAGGTCTCCGTAAACGGGTAATAGAGGATCAACCCTTGGCATCAGTTAAACCCCTAGTCTCAGCTCACCAGGCGTTTGCCTCAGCCCACCAAGCTGTCGCTTCTGTTCAAGCGGTGCGTTCCGTACAACGTCGCTTCGTCAGCGCGTCTGCTGTCGCCAATTTTGTTCGGCCAACACGCAGCGCCTACGTCAGTGCTGCCCGTACCAGTACAAGAGCGCTTTCAACCAAGTCTGCGCTTCCATCTAATTTCGATGATGTCGGCTACAACGAGAGTCTGGCGCCAACCGGAGTCATCACCAGCAAGGTCCTCCCATCTCGGACAGCTCTCGCATCCGTCATCAGTGGCTTTGGCGTGGGTGCCACCGAGCCTCATGTCCGTCTTGGGAAAGCGGACGTTTCGCCTTCTAGCGCTCAGTATTCGCCCATTGATTCTAGTATGAACAGTACCAAAAGTCCAATGAGTTTGACGAATGTTGCGCCTACACCAACCGCGACCCCACCAATCTTCAGTACGGCAGGGTCTCACTATTCTGTAATGCTTGATGCATCGACTTCGGCATTGTATTCACCCGGTACAGCCCCAACGGGGGTTGGCTTCAATGCTACCACACCTTACAAGAAGATCCGAAGGGGTCGTTAGACCTATCTTGGAGCAATGAGCGGCCTCGTCAACTGTCAGAACCTTCACGGAATCGAAGTCTCCTTACCCGCTTCCAAATTGCTGTCTGGGACGCTGGTATAGTCCTGCCGTTGTGGGACCTCATACCCCATTAGCAGTTCAGCATAGATATCGCTCGATGATGGATAGATATTGGCCCTTGCAGCATCGGAGCTTTTGTCGCAGATTCCGGACTAGCATGACGGCGATCATGTCGGATGCAGCTTGTTTCTAATGCAGTATAATTCCAATGTACAGTCTTCATTGCCAAAGGAAAATGGCAAGACGTCTTAAGCGACAGCATTTTCGGCTTCATTAGTTTAGTAGCTTTCAAGCCTTTGGGCTCATAGATATAATGTTTAGTACCAAATTAATACGTATACATTGCTTGCTGATATGGTGTGTTCGCACGCCCCTGGAGCTTTGCAGCGTTGAACTTGGGATCATGGGATGATACATCCAAGAGCCCTACTTTATCTTATCACTCTAGAGTCCAGATCCTGCACAAGAGAATTTCAGCCGCGCGGCAAGCTCGCCTAGTCAGTAATTGTCTTCAATCCGATCCCTCCTACTTGTGCATTGGTAGCAATCATTACGATAATCTTACAATCTATCTCAATTGCATTGTTCTGAATATTTTGAATTCATACTCCACGTATCGCGCTGAAAAGTCATTGCAAAAGCAGCTACAGTGATTGAGGATGGCTTAGAGGCTTGGGGACAATCGCAAAACTTCGATACATTACTGAAGCTCAGGTATTGTAAGACGTCGAGATCTGCTTGACAGCCTTCCGCTCCCAGCGAATTCTATACATTGAACTCAGTCGACGAAGCGTGCGTATCTTTCAATTTGGAACGTAGTCCATACCGATGGACCAAAGCACCCAGCCAATCCTTCGGCTCAGAGGCGGCGGAGCAGATCAGAAACGCAAAGAAGCTCGCAAACGAGAATTTGAACAGCTACGTAATGATCACCCGATGGCTTCTTTAACAGGCGTGGCCGAGACCATAGATGGTCCATCCGAGCAGCAAGCGCAGAAGCGGCGAAAGCAAGCTCCAGATTCGTCTTCTAGCTCCGAGGTCACAGCCGTTCCAGAGATCAACCGGGCCGATGAAGCTCAAGCCGAAGAACAATCAAAGCCATTGCCCGAACCAGATGGCCATGAAGCAGAGGAGGGAATTAGGGGGCAGCCTCCCAAACCACAGAGGTTTATCGTATTCATTGGTACTCTCTCGATCTGGTTCGATTTGTAGAATGAAGATTGAAAACTTCCAGGAAACCTACCATACACAGCGACCACGGCTTCGATAACCGCGCACTTTGCCAAAGTTCAGCCGACTGCCATCCGCCATCGCACTGATAAAGAGACCGGCAAATCCAAGGGTTTTGCATTCCTAGAGTTCGCTGCTTTCGACCGTATGAAAACGTGCTTGAGGTTGTTTCACCACTCGGTATTCGATGATGGGCAGAGCTCGGCGCGGAAGATCAATGTTGAGTTGACGTAAGTTTCTCTGTTCAGCGTCGCTTGGAATGTCGTGTTGTTATTCTTTGCCGCGGATGCTCCGTCGAACGTCGACGAGTCCCACACAGGATCCTGCTGACGTATGTAGTGTTGGGGGCGGTGGAGCTAAGAGCACAGAGCGGAAGTCGAAGCTCAAGGCGAAGAATTGGAAATTGAGTGAAGAACGGCGGAGAAGAGCAGAGGAAGAGGCTAAAGTTGAAAGAAAGGAAGTTCAGAAGAAGGGAGAAGCAAATGGTAGGCAGAAGGAACAAGCCGTAGACAGGCCAGAAGACAGTGATCGGATGACCAACAGCAACGGGGAGATTCACCCTAGCAGACGGAGTAGGATGTCCGTAGCTTGAAATCATATCCGGCCTGCTCACTTCATTGAGATTTTGATTTCGAAACTTGAAGTCTATGCTGATCCACCCAACATCATAACGCTATCTACAATGCATGATCAGTATATCCTGAATTACTCAATCATGACGCGGTCCCTCACAGCTGAGATATAGGAAATTTCTGACCCCCCGATACTACCTATGATCTCAAGACTACACCTCGTTGGAACTCCCTTATAGTATTACGCATTTCGGCTTTGGCTTTTGTGGCTTCCCAACAGGTCTCGGGTTCAGTACAGCACTGCAATTGTCAGCCTGCACATGAAGCCGTACTCCCTTGAGCTGGACCTACCGTATCGCCTCGTCGAACACACTCTTGAGGTTCCTTTGTGTGAGTGCAGAGCATTCCAGATACTTATGTGCCCTGATCTCTTTAGACACCTGAAGCGCCTGCTCATACGACACCGGTTCCATCCTCTTCTGTCGGAGCGACTCCATTGTCCCTCGGTCTTCTCTCAAGTCCAGCTTCGTGCCGACCAGGATGATAGGGACGTTTGGCGCGTGGTGTTCTATTTCTGGGAACCACTTCGCCTTTACGTTGTCGAAGGAAGGGGGGCTGACGATGGAGAAGCAAATCAAGAATACGTCGGTTTGTGGGTAAGATAAGGGTCGCAGTCGGTCGTAGTCCTCTTGGCCAGCAGTGTCCCAGAGTCCCAAGCTAATGGGCTTTCCGTCGACCATGACGCTGGCGGAGTAATTATCAAAGCTGTAGGTTATGTCAGGCCAGGCCGTTTACAAGCAGGTCCGCAGTCCTTACACAGTAGGTATATATTCCCCCGGAAAAGCATTGGTGGTATATGAAATGAGAAGGCAGGTCTGTGGAGTAGGTAAGCGCCGTTGCTCGTCTGTCAAGTGGGTATGAGTCGGACCTTGCCCACAGCGCCGTCCCCTGTCACAACACACTAAAAGTCCCCCTTGTCAGCGACACTTGACCGCCATGTTCCAGGACGAGCGAAATACTTTCAACGATTGCGTTGGCGCGCCAGCCATTGCAGGCAGAGATGGCTGCGTTCGAGGTATGGAAACTGGTCGAGGCCGAAAACGGTGAATGTATTTTACGCTGTCACAATTTGATCAGGCGCCGCGTCAGACACGAGTTGAAGGACATACAAGATCGACTCTAGAAGCTCGTCGGACTGCTTCAAGCACTGCGCAATCCGCGCAAGCTCATCCAACAAACACGCCAGCAGCCAGTAGAAGCTCGCGATCCGCACCGCAGGCCTGCTGGTAGGGTTATATTGAAGTGATCCGCGACGAATGAACAGTGCTTTTAGGCGTGGAGGAATGTGGAAGCTTGGTGCCAGTATCAGAAGTGCTTTAGAGTGTGCATTGACTGAGTGGAGTGCTTGCTCGAGCGGCCAGGGATGGACCTTGGACGTCTCCGGTTTCAGGGTTCAGGGACCCTTGATGGCGATGAGCCCTCACTGGTGGTCAAAGCGGCTACGGCAAATCGATCACAGGGGGGTAGCCCATACAAGACGATCACTTTGACACGAAACTGTTACGCTTTCGCGACACCGCTGCTCCGCGCATCTTCAAAGTCCTGCATGAAGTATCCCACATCCGGCAGTGCTCTGTGCTTGGTTAGAAGTCTACTACTTTACAGAGCACTTGTTGACATGCCCTGAAAATGGGTGAACACAACAGGACCGTTAAGACAACTTCATGTGGGGTAGAGTACATCATCTTTCCAGATGGTGACGTGCGCCGCCAACAGTAAATCCCTTTCTACTAAAGTATTCTCTTCAGGTATTTTCCCAATGCGGCAAAAGCATGGATTGGCGGGTTCGGCTACATCGAAGCCCGTGCGCTCGAGACTCATGCTGTGTTGCTTCTGCTCCCGACGCGCAACAAGACATGGATGCAACTTCGACAACTGAAACGAGAGGATTGGAATTTCACCGATGCTAGATTTCCATACTTCGGCCCACATGCCTTGACGAAAGTTGGCGCTTTTCTTCATGGGAAACTCTGTCTGGGCTGAAGGAAATCTCCGGATTATCTTTGAAGCCTTGTTACCCATATGCTGTCGAAAACGTTTTCGATAGAAGTCATATGCCTTTCTTTGCGATAAGCTGCCCACAAGCGCTTGGGGCGCTTGTCCATTTCATGCCTGTTGTCTACGCTGTACAGTCCTTGAACACAGCAGACCGACTCCGATAACTTCTCGGTCAGCTCACATCAGCAGATGGCGTAGGACTTGCCGTAGCCCGGGGTAGAGACCTGCGCCCATTGTACGGTGTCACCGGTACAGGAATGGCAGTTCAGTAGTTGACTGGGAGGTCGCTAGTTCTCTCTATCCTTTCTGGACCTAGTCTAGATATGTGTGGACCATGGGAAGCCCACTATAGCAGAATTTCCAAGCGATGTCATGCTAGACCGCGATCTCTCACTGGATCTCTCACACAGTCATCTCGTTCTGGAAACAAGGCCCTGCGTGCAGCACTCGATGAGGAGGAACCTTCCCGTCCCGTGTCTCGAGCTGCAACGCCGTGGTTTCGGAATCACTCGGATAATTCGTCATGTGGCCTTTGGCGCTCACAGCTGCTGTATCCGCGGCTAGGATCAAGCCATGTTTGCCACCGAGAATATAGGCTTCGTGAATCGAATGAGGAAGAGTGATGTGTGCAAGGCCAGAGAGAAAGGCTACGTATCTAAAAAGTGGCGGCACGATACTGTCAGTGATCCAAAATACAGGCGATTTGGGGCGTTCGACTGCCACATCGGCCTGGAATCAGAATCAGAGTGGCGGATCTTACTGCACTGCAGGCGCATTATGTGCTCCGCCATGGAACTGCGCGGGAAGAATCGAGTAGGAGGCGGTTGATAGATTGCCGAGCTGTTGGATTTGGGCGCCAGATGTTCCTGCTTGGGAAGATAGGGAAATTTGAGGGAACAGCTGCCAGCACTCTAGTGTCGACGCATTATTCGCAGCAGAGATGGCGGTGAGGTTAAGGTAGCTGCTGGTAGCAGCTGAGAAGTGTGAGAAGAGCCAGAAAGAGGCTAGTAGGAGGCGGGTGGTGAACATGCCTGATCTTCGTGCCACTGTGTGAGAGCTGTAGCTGCTTGATGATGGGAGAACAGCTAACAGGATATGTTCTTGGCTGATCAAGAGAGGATGTGTGGTTGATTTTCACTGGGTGTTCGTCAGATCTCTTTCCCCGAAATCCTTCAGATCCTTCAGATCCTTCAGATACATGCAGTATGAGGTGTGCCAAGACCGATCGAAGACGTCGCCGCTTCGAGGCGAGCCACGCAGTACTGGCATACGAGCTTGCGCAATCCACCGTGTGTCAAAATTGAACCCTTGCCATTCTGTTCTCCTTTCGCTATAGACCTGGTGGAATGCCTGAAAACGTGTACACGTGAAGACCGTACGGAAAACCGGATATGACGAAGCATGACTGACGTCGATTGAAAGATAGCCATACCATGCGGACCGCCCGCGAGGGCCAGAGACTCTTGTCTTTTAGCAGTGGGTCTGATAGAGGTGCTGCAGCGATGTTTGACTGTCGGTTCTAAGAATTAAAGGTTGCTAAGATTTCTCAACCGACTATTTTCTCCTGAGAGTCAGCCAGTGTTGTGTACATATTGGTCACAAATATTAGGGACAAATATTAGGGACACAATGTGGTCCTCTACCATCCTTTCCCTGAAGACGCACGGCTCTTCGCCGGGTGTCGACATAAGGTTGGCTTTCTGGACATCGACCGTTACCGAGCCGCTTTGATGTGCATTCGGAATAATCAACTTGCATCATTGTTCAGCAGACCATGCTTGCATATTTCGTAGCTCAACGCCTCTACCGCGCTTCTTGTAGTTTTCAGCAATCGTAAAAACTCCCCTAATCCAGCACCACATCATCCACCCTTGGCCATCCCTCCGTCTCCTTTCCAGCCCACTTCGCTACATGCTCGACTGACCTCTCGACACTCTCTACATCTGCCGCACTAATCCCCAGTCTCCGCAGTCCCCTCATATGCCAGATGGTCGGTGCTCGCAAGCCTTGGCACATAATGGCCGTTAGGATTACCAGCTCGGCCTCGATCTCTGAAAGGATACTACGGTCCGAAAGAAAAAGGCCGTAGATAATATTCTTTTCCAGATACTCGAAGTCAGGCCGATGTGATCCCCAGGTGGAGAAGATAGGGGCTAGGTTGTGGGCGTAAAGAGTCTGCATAAAAGAGGTACCGCGAATCGAGAGAGTGTCTGGAGATGGTGGGTTTGCCCTACGGTTGTAAGAAACCAACCATATACGTCTGCAATGCGGAAATGCGATACTGAAAGCTGGAAGAAACAAACAGGGAGAAACAAATGGGGAGTACCAAAAGGCAGAATCCAGTGAGAAGGAGCCAAAGCATCATAATGCAGACCATAAGCAAATGCTAATCTTTGAAGAAGAGCCATCTGATCCCGAAATGCAAATTGTAATCCGTACTTACCATTTTTCGCTCAAATCGCTGTCCAGCTCGAGGCCCTCCTCTGCCTTCGCCAAGGATGCTAGTGCCGTAATGACGAGCGGAATCCCTACTAGAGTCCAAGCTTTCATCAATACGTCACGCAAGCGCTTCGATACCTTCTCTCGCTGCTCTTTGTCACTTGGGTCCATTTCAACGTGGATATAAGTGGACAATGTCCCAATCTCATCAGGCTTCCCGCACGCCACCAGCGCTGAGGCCTATAGAAGCTGTAAGAGGAGGTCACGGGATGGAACCTGTAATGTGGTGGCTTACCGTAACAAGGTACCAAGCATTGGGTCCCAAGGAATTAGGAATTTGGTTTCGAATTGCGGCGAAGACTGCCCGGGTGGATGTCATGGTGTAGCTTAGCGTAATATGGAGAGAACGTGGAACGTAGTTGAGAAGTGCGAAAGCATGAGCTGGACAAAAATCAATGCGAAGGTCCTGGTCGAGCTTGGAATCAGCTTTCGACCATGTTTCTATGCGTGAGAATGTCGAAGAGCTCGGGCTTCGGCCAATATGCTTCAAAGGGTCAAATCGTGACGACTAGGTCTGGACGGAACGGAAAGTATCGTCTTCCGGGCCTCTGATCAATCAATCAAGGACTCCGAAGTACAAGGTATTTGATGGTACTGGGACGCGTAGCTTCTTGCGCTCCTACCTCGAGCCTACGTCTTGTTTCAAATACTTGAAGCAGGTGGTGTAGTGCAGTCGTTTCTCTATTGCTTGCTATAATAATCTATAGTGTGGGAGATCCAACATACTTTACACGAGACTGCCAAGGCGCTAACCTAATCTGGTACTCCTTCTCACCTAGGTAGTTAAGCAACACACCTAGTAACGCAGCACGCTAGCAGGGGGGTCTAGGGTTATATATTTAGGGTACGCAGAAAATACCATTATTATTACGAGAATTCTTACCAAATATGTCTTCTTTTTATCAAATAAGTCGAGAAAGATTCTAATCTTGCAAACAATCTTTGTATTGCTTATTTACAAGATAAATCTAAAATCTATCTTTTTAAGTATTTAGAATAAAAACTAAATAACACTTTAATTAAACTATGTCTATATCGATTGATTATTATTTTTTTCGCAAATTTTATACTAATTATTGTTTATATTGCTTAAATAACTATTCTACTAGTTATTAACAATCTTAATTAATAAGATTATTAACTTGAAGTTGTATATTAGCAATATTAATAAGCAATTAGATATTGCATATATAAATAGCAATTTCTTTCTTACTTAAATTACTTTTACAAATTAATATTATTTTCTTTATTGTTTTTAAAGTTATAAAACAATATATAATGAAATTCTATTTTATTAAGATTTTGTTTAGAACAACAAGAATGAAATTGTATATATAACTTGATAGAGATTTTGCAAATATTATTGTTATAAAGTTTTTATTATTTGTTTTTTTCGACTAACTTGTAATGCAATAGAACTTAGAGATCTATCTATAAAGTTATATAATCAATAGATATTAGTTATATTGCGACTAGATATCTAGATTAGATAGATAACTTCTCTTTATTTGCTAGATAACAATTAGTTGTCTACTAGAAAGCGATTTACTAAAGTATTGGTAAATTTTTTTTAGATAACTAGAAGTTAGTTAATCGCTATATAGCAGTTATTTATCTACTATCTAATCTATAGATGTTAATTTTGAAAATTTGAAAATTTGAAAATTTTGAAAAAGTTTTAAATTTTACTAAGTCTAGACGGTTGTTCGATCGAGATTTTAAGTCTTGACATGTCGAAGAAACAAATAATAATCTTTTTCGCAATTCTTTTTTAAATAGTATTTTGTAACATTTTTTGTTGTTATTATAACTTCAATATTTCCTTTATTAATAATTATATTTAATTTTCCTTAATTTGCGAAAATAATTTATATAAAGTTTAAATAACTATTATTATTTATATTATTTACAAATTAAGTTGCAATTATTATTAAGATAATAACAATATTAATACAAAACTAAAAGCAATATATATATTTCTTAATTTATAGCTTTTGTATATTATAATTGCAATATAAATTGTTAAAAAGAAAGAAAATATTTTTGTTGTATTATATTATATATATTTTAATATTAGAATTCAAATTAATATATAATCTTTAAATATATTTTTGTACAAACTTATTTAGAGTTTTGCGAAAAAATATCTTGTTTTGTTATATCTTGTTTTGTTATATCTTGTTTTGTTATATCTTGTTTTGTTATATCTAAATATTGTTATATCTAAATATTGTTATATCTAAATATTATTATATTAAATATAGTAGCATTTAATTATTTTTTAGTATTGACTAATTAACAATATATAAAGAGATTTTTCAAATTAATTGTTTGTTTATTGCACTTCTTATTATACTTCTATTCTTAATTTTATAATAAAGAATTTGTTCTTTAAATTAATAAATTTAATTAGATTAATTGCGTCTAGACTGATTGCGTTAGATCGAATTATCGAGTTCGAGTCGAATATTCGACCCGAATCGAATCGAGTCGATTTCAAAAGTTGAAATCAAAAAGTCGATTCAATTTCTAATGTTAGAATCGACAATTTGAATCGATTTCTAGAGTTGAAATTAAAACCCAACTCGAAAAAATCAACTCACATTGTTAAGACTACTATGTTTAGTAACAATTAATTAATAATTTAATAGAAATAATTAATCTATTTAATTTAATTAATAAATATAGTAGATTATTTTTATATTATATATTACCATTGTATATTGTCTAAAAAATAATAAAAAATTTAAATTTAAACTTATTTTATACTATTTTTAGTATTCTTAACGTTTTTGACAATTCGATTTAATTTCTAATATTAAATTCGAGAATTGAGTCGAGTCGAGTTAATTCGATTTTAAAATAATAGAAATCGAATCGAATTTTAGATCGATTTCTAATATTAGAATTGATAGATCGAATTAATTTCAAAAGTTAGAATCGAAATTCAACTTGACAATCAGTCTAACTATTTAAGACTTTTATAGATATTTAAGATTACGTATCTTGCTATATCTTAAGATGCTAACGCGTTATTAATGTTATAATATTACAATTATCTTCTCTTTTAAAGTATCAATTTTTAATA
>JAABUL010006518.1_pt1 | contig 13396 bp, 10 predicted proteins | sample 5559151 | NCBI WGS metagenome assembly JAABUL01 (sample SAMN10711876, study PRJNA513368) | rock metagenome | isolation source: Antarctica rocks | place: Antarctica: Victoria Land, Pudding Butte sud | reverse complement strand
CAACACACATCCGCAAGTCTCCGCCCTCGCCGGCTTACGCACCAGAGCCGGCGACCACCCACCCAGGGCGAGGTGCAGCAACATTTTCTATCCCCACGGAGGAGCGAAGCGCCCCTGGATTGCTCATAGGTATTTTGCGCAACCTAGTGTCCCCATCGCGGCAGTCCGGTCGTCGTTGACGGGCGGAGGTCGGCAGACCGAAACTCGGACGTGACGTCGAAGCTTTCTGACCCGATCGCTTGCGCGACGGACTCTGAGATCGCCGTGGTCGAGAACGGCAGCAGTTGCGCGTAGGCGTTGCGTTCGGCGTTGAACAGCGCCAGGGCCGCGGTCAGCTCCTCCCAGATGCTGTCCAGGTTGACTCCGTCGGCCAGCACGTCGCCTTGGGTGTTGCAGGCACCCTCGGCTCCGGTGATCCATGAATGGAGGGCGCCCGATCAGCCCCGGTGGCGGTGCTGCGGGGTGGGGAACGTCCTCACCGAGCTCTGCGCGATCTGAGGTTCGGACCTCCGGCCCAGAACGTTCGGGCAGCCTGCCCGAAACACCCGCGGTAACCGGGCGCACAGTTCCGGATGAACCCGCCCCGGGAAACGCTACGCCAGCCGGCGGGCCCGACACGGTACCCCGATCGTCCCGCGCCGTACCGTCGTACGTCAGAAGCGTCCTCTGAACGGCGGCTATGCTGTCGGACTGACGGCACCACCGCGGGTCGCGAATCTCCACACTCGACCCAAGGAGCCCCTTTCCTGAGCCGTACGTCGCAGGTTTGAACCCTGCTAGGGGCACCGTTCTGACCTGCTCAGAGCCTTTTCGACCACTCCCCCACAGAACGGAACTCAGGTGTGACTGACGTCGAGCCGCACGAAGGGCGCGTTGCGAAAGCGCTGCTTCCGATGGTCGACAAGGCGCTCTCGGCTCAGGCCCCGCCCGTGAACGACTACGTCGAGAAGCTCCGTCGCGCCGAGCCCAGCGACGTACCTGCTGAGATCGTCGCAAAACTGGAGAAGCGCTTCCTCACGTCCGTTACCTTCAGCGGTGCAGCCGTTGGACTCTCCGCCGCCGTCCCGGGCGCCGGCACAGCCGTCGCCGTGGCCGGGATCGGGGCTGACACGGTGTTCTTCTTCGAGGCCTCGGCACTGTTCGCGCTTGCTGTCGCCGAGGTGCACGGCGTTCCGGTCCACGACATCGACCGTCGGCGGACGCTCGTTCTCGCGGTGATGTTGGGCAACTCCGGCGCGAAGATCTTCGAGCAGGCCGCGGGGCGGACCGGCAAGCACTGGGGGAGAACGTTCACCGCCAAGGTGCCGATGTCTTCGATCCGGAACATCAACAAGGTTCTCGGCCAAAACTTCGTCACGAAGTATGGGACGAAGCAGGGAATCATCACCATCGGGAAGGTTGCGCCCGCCGGGTTCGGCGCCCTCATCGGCGGCGGCGGCAACCACCTCATGGCCAGGGGCGTTGTCAAGGGCGCACGCGCAGCCTTCGGCGCGGCACCGGACGCCTGGCCCACAGCTGCCCCGGCAGATGAGCACCAGCGACCCACCGAGACCGAGGACACTGAGTGACGGACGAGCACGCCTCCCACAGCGGTGAGCAGCAGAGCGCCGAGGAGCTTCTCCGCGTCGGCGCGTCCGGCCGTCTTGGCGCAGACCTGCAGCCACTCGACCTGCGGCTCCCGGGCGGGGCGGACGTTCGCATCGACGGGGGCAGCAAGTACCCACCCGTGCTCGTCGAGATCTACGCGCACCAGGGCGCGCTGAAGGGTTCGCAGCCGCGAAAGCTCGCGGCTGACGCCTTCAAGCTGGTAACCGTCCAGCGGACAGTGATGCCCGGAGCGCGACTCGCCCTCGTGCTCGACGACGAGGTCGCGGCCGAGCAGATCCGTCGAGGCTGGCTCGGGGAGGCGTTGTCCACCTGGGCGATTGAGGTCGTCGTGGTGCCTCTTGACGCGGCGGTACGGGAGGGGCTCACGGCGGCCCAGCTGCGCCAGCGGATGGTGAACCCACCGACTGCGAGTGACGCGCCGTGACGGAGGAGAGCGGCCGCGTCCAGCGGGGCACGGTGGTACATGCCCCGAGGCGTTACCGAGCCTATCCGTATTGAGATGAACCTGAGCCCCCTCGAGCTGGTAGTGGTGACCAGGTCAAGCCTGTCCTCGTTGTCGCTGGAGTGGGACACCCCCGGCGCGTACCTGTTGCTCGACCCACCAGACGCGACGGACACAGTCGGTGTCTACGTCGGCAAGGCCACGACCCTGCGCCTACGGGTACAGCAGCACCTGGCGGGGAAGCCGAGCTGGCGCCGAGCGTTGATGATCCGCAACATGTCCGTCAGCTTTCACAACGCGGAGGCGGCATGGCTTGAGGGCCGCTTGCACCTCGCTCTGACCGGCGCCGCGCGAGTCACGCTGCGCAACGTGACGACCCCGGGCGACGAGACGCTGAGCGAGGACGACCGCGACGAGCTCGAGTCGATCGTGCCGCCGGTGCTCGCGGTCCTACGCGTCCTTGGGCTGGACCCGGACACCCGCATCGAACCGATCACGGAGGTGGCCCGGCTGCCGGAGGTTCAACCTCAGGTGATGCCTCGGCCCAGTCCCTCGTCGGCCCCCACGACAGGGTCCCGAGCGGCAGCGCCGGCAGAGGCGCGGACTCGCTCCGTGTACCCCGAGACACTCCAGGATCTCGTGCAGGTTGGCCTCCTGCCTCCCGGATCGCTCCTCGTGCACGACAACCACTCCGGGGCCCGAGCGGCGGTCACCGCGGACGGCCTCCTGGACGTCAACGGCCGGCAGTACGACCACCCGTCCCCCGCGGCCGTCCAGCTCAGCGGCAATCTCAGCGAGAACGGGTGGCGGTGGTGGTCACTCCGGTCGCCCTCTGGTCGCCTCGTCCCACTCAAGGACCTCAGGGAGCAGCTCCCCTCCCGACGCGGTCCGGGCCTGGCCGCGGTTCACGTCGAGTCGGAACCGGCACAACCCAAGCGGATGACGCCGCCTTATCAGGGCCGGACCCCCAGCTGGTCGCGATAGTGGCCTCCGGCGTCTTGGTGGCCGGCCAGCACGTGCCGACGTCGACCAAGCGGAGTCAGCTCCCCGCTGTCGTGGAGCCCGATGGCTATTTCCGTATCGGTCAGACCCGGTATCCCTCCCTCGATGATGCTGCCGCCGCCGTCCTGGGGCACCTCGCGTACGGGTGAATGTTTTGGTGCGTGGAACGAGGTGGCAGACGCGTGTCTCGCGGTGTGCTGCGTGATGGAGGGATCGAATCCGATGAACCTCCGCACCTAGTCCGCCCGCTCCGAGAGATCGTGCACGAGCACGTCGTCGGCCTGACCAGCTCAACTGGCTGAACGCGTCTGTCGAAGACCTGCTGGACGTCTGCCGGCTCACGGTCGAGCAACGCCTCCATCGGCGGTACAAGGGCCGGGAGTACGAAGCAGTGGTCCAGCACGACGGGACGATGCAGGTCGGCCAGAAGAACTACGGGAGCATGAGCGCTGCGGCCGAGGCGATCACCGACTCGAACAGGAACGGCTGGCAGTTCTGGCATCTCGAGGACGGCCGACCCGTTTCCGACCTTCGTCGAGCGCTGCGAAACGGCACCTGACGCGCCTGTCCTCCGGGTGTGTCCAGGCGCGCCTGACCTACTTCTTGTCGCAATGTGCAGTTCGGCTATTGGGTTTCGTTGTGCTTCGAGGCGAGGAGCAGGTTCTCTCTCGCGCTCCTCCATGTGGGATGACGACATCCTGTGCGATGCTCCAGATCGTGAGTAATCAGGAGGAGGCACGACAGCCGCAACCTGGTGGCGCCTCGAAACGCCGTGCAAAGCGGCGCCCACCGTCCGCGGACATTGATCGAGCCGCGGACGTTGCGGCGAAACGGCGGGTTGACACCGCCGCGAAGGCTGCAGTCACAAGATGGCAAGCCATAGGTGACGAGGCAGTCCGGCTCGGTGTACTCGGGGCCGTGCCCGCGGTCATCACCGACAGTCGACGCCGCGCGCTTATCGCACTCCAGCGCCGAGTAGACGAGTTGCAGCAGAAATTACGCTCAGCCCAGCTTAGCCCTGACGTGGAAATGGAGAACAATGCCATGGCGCTGGCGACGCGCATCCACGCGCATCTAAATCCTGACTCGATTGCACCTGGGCGTTCGGTGCAGCAGCGCCATCCAGTCGCGGTAGACCTCGTCCTGCGCCTCTCCGATCTCTGGAGTACAGACATTCGCCTCGTCGTCGGCTCGGACCCATCGTGGACGTCGCGCGTCGACCGGGTGTTGGACAGCAAACCGTTCTGCGTTGCTTGGCGTGTTGTCAACACCCTGGACGATGCGATGTTGGCGCGTCGGGTGGGCTGGTCGCTGTGGCGTCCCGATCGCGAGCTCGAGATCAAACGTTGGCGTGGGCTGACCGAACCTGACGAGATTGCAGAAGTCGGCTACCTGATCGCCACGATTCGTCACTCCGACTTGCGCGGCTTTGCTAAGCAGGTTGTCGCGGCCGCACAGGTCGAACGGATTGGAGCGGATGTCGTCCGCGTAAGGAGCGACGAGTGCTCCGGTGCCGAATACCGGCGACGGATGGTAGTGCTCGGTCTAATCGAGCGGCGAGGACACCGTCAGTCCAGCAACGATGGTCGCCCGATCCTCGGCCACTGCCGCAACTGTGGACAACCGTTGACGGATCCCATCAGCGCGAAGCGCGGGTACGGCCCAATATGCAGGCCGCGTGACGGCAGCCGCCGTCCGAAGATGTCGCCAGCTGAATCCGCGTCCACGGCGTTCCAAGTGGCGGGCACTCCGCTGCAACAGTGGCGAAACCGGGTGTTGTCTGCTGCCATAAGCTCGACCGCAAAGTAGTGGCCAATCGTGGTCCTGTGTACCCCGTCCTCCTTCGCTACGGTCCTGGCCGACGCCTGCCTCACAGGCCGCATTGAACTCTTCGATATCGGCAAGTGAGATCTAATCTTTGGTGTCGAGAGGTACCGCTTGAAGAAAGAAGAGCTTCGATGCGCTTCCATGGGACGACCGCACGGAATGCCCCGCACTGTCCAGTCTTGTTCAGCCCGGCGGCTGCCACCGACAGAACGTTCACCACGAGCAGGTCAGGCTGTTCTGTCGGCCAGCGCTGCTACGTTGGCTGGGCCGAGGTAGGGAGTTCGTGATGACGGCTCAGGGGCTTGTGACACCGAGTCGCGCGGTGTTGGAACAGCTGCGGGGGGTGGTGCGCGAGGCGAAGGCTGGGGATCCGTTGCTCCCGGTGACCGTGTTGGTGCCGAGCAATCTTGCCGGTTTGGTGGCGCGCCGATTTCTCGCCGGTGGCCTGGGTGATGGCCACCGGGGTGTGGCCGCACTTAATCCGACCACCCTCGCCCGCTTGGCTGAGCAATTGGCGGCACCGGTGTTGCAGCCGCGCCGCCCGGCAACTGGTCCCGTAGTGACCGCGGCGTGGCGGGCGGCTCTGCACGCCGAGCCGGGTGTTTTCGCCGAGGTGGCTGCGCACCCTGCCACCGTGCAAGGTCTTGTCCGCGCGCACCGAGAGCTCCGCGACCTCGACGCCGCCGCCTTAGACGGGTTGGCGTTGTTCCCTCCACTGGGGCCGGATCTGGTGCGGCTGCATCGGAGGGTGCAGGCCATCCTGAGCCCGGGCTGGTATGACGCAACGGATCTGCTGCACGCCGCCACCGGTGTGTGCACCCCCGAAGGCATTGCAGAGGCGGGCACCGTCGTGCTGTATCTGCCGCAGGCGTTGACCCGTGCCGAGTCAGCGTTCGTCGCCGCCCTCGCCGCCGTCGCCCCGCTGCACACGGTGCTGGGCTTGACCGGGCATGCCAAGGCGGACGCCGCCGTGCATCGCAGTCTTGTCCGCCTCGGCCGGGGGGTGCCTGCGCCCCCGCAGACACCGGCGGCGACCCGGATACTCACCGCCTCCGACGCCGACGACGAAGTCTGGTGCGTGGTCCGGGAGGTGGTGACCGCGCTGCGAACGACTCCGGCGCACCGGGTGGCCCTGCTGCACACCGCCGCCGTGCCGTACGCCCGGTTGTTGCATGAGCACCTCGCGGCCGCCGGTATCACGGTGAACGGGCCGGGTACCCGACCGGTGCAGGAGCGGGCGCTGGCCCGGGCGGTGTTGGAGCTGCTGGACCTCGCCGAGCATGACGTGCCCCGGGGGGATCTGTTTCGGGTGCTGGCGGCTGCACCGGTGCGCACCTCCCAGGGCGCGTTGGTGCCGGTGTCTCGGTGGGAACGGTTGTCCCGCACGGCCGGGGTCGTGGCCGGGCAAGACTGGGACACCCGGCTCAGCCGGTTCGTCGACGACGAGGGTGCCCGTCTGGTCACAGAACAGGAGCGGGAGGATCCCCGACCCGGTGCGCTCGACCGGCTGCAGGCAAGCATCGATGATGCCGCCGCTCTGCGTCTGTTCGCCACCGGACTGCGCGCGACGTTGACCGAGGGACGCGCCTTGGGGACGTGGCTGGAGTTGAGCCGGTGGGCTTTGGATTTGGTGCACGCCACGTTCGGTGAGGCCGAGGTGCTGGTCCGGTTGCCGGCCGAGGAGCAGTACGCAGCGGTCGCGGTGCAGCAGGCGCTGTCCGGTCTCGCCGTGCTGGACGAGGTGGGTGCCCCCACCAGTTTGGGGGCGTTGCGGGAGACCTTGGCCACCCAGCTGGAGAGCGCCCTGCCCCGCGTCGGCCGGTTCGGGGACGGGGTGTTGGTCGCACCGGTCTCCGCCGCCGTCGGGCTCGACGCTGACCTGGTGGTGGTGTTGGGGCTCGCCGAGTCGGTGTTCCCCGGGCGGTTGCGGGAGGATCCGTTGCTGCCCGAACGGGCCCGTACCGCCGCCGGCGGGCAGCTCGTCGAGCACCGCGAGCGCTTGGACACCCAGCACCGGCACCTGTTGGCGGCCTTCGGTGCCGCCCCCGACGTGTTGGCCACCTTCCCCCGCGGCGACCTACGGACCCGCAGCCACCACCTGCCCAGCCGGTGGCTGCTACCCACGCTGCGGGCACTGTCCGGGCGCCCCGACCTCACCGCCACCACCTGGGACACGCCACCAACCAAGTGGATGTCGACGTCGCCGTCCTTTGCGGGGTCGCTGACCACCGCGGTGTTCCCGGCGCACGAGCAGGAATGGCGCACCCAGGCGGCATACGCCGGGCAGCCGCTAGCCGATGCGGTGGTAGACAGCGCCAACGCCCTGCTCCGGGCCCGACACGGCACCGAACTCACGCGGTATGACGGGGACTTGTCCGCTGTCACCGAGGGGCTGCCCGATTTCGCCGCCGGCAACCAACCCGTCTCCCCGACGGCGTTGGAGCGGTTCGCGGGCTGCCCGCACGCCTACTTCGTGCAGCGCATGCTGCGGGTGGAGCCGGTAGAACAACCCGAAGACGTGATCACCATCAGCCCCGCCGACATCGGCACCCTGATGCACGCCAGCTTCGACGCCCTGGTCCGCGAGTGCGGCACCGATTTGCCCGGCTACGGCCAACCCTGGACTGATCACCAGCGTCAACGCCTCACCGCTTTGGCCGCCGATCAGGCAGCGAAACTCACCGCGGACGGTCGCACCGGGCACCCCAGGTTGTGGCGGCAAGCCCTCACCCGCATCCAGGCTGAGCTGCAGGCGATGCTCCTCGACGACGACGCGTGGCGTCAGGAAAACCAAGCGGCAGTCATCGCCAGCGAGTTGGCGTTCGGCATGCGGGGCGCGCCGCCGGTGACCATCGCCCTCCCTGGCGGCGGCGCGCTGCTGATGCGTGGTGCGGCGGACAAGGTGGACCGCGACATCAACGGCCGCCTCTACGTCACCGACCTGAAAAGCGGCTCCGACCGCAACTTCAAAAATCTCAGCGAGGCGGATCCGGTGCTCGGCGGCAGCAAGCTGCAGCTCCCGGTTTACGCCCACGCGGCGCGGGCGGTGCACGGCCCGGACGCCGAGGTCGTAGCGGCGTACTGGTTCGTCCGACGCGACAAGGGCCGCGTGTTTGTGCCGCTCACCGCGGCCGTCGAAACCCGATACGCCTCCACGTTGGAGGTGTTGGTGCACAGCATCCGGGACGGGCTGTTCCCACCGCGGCCCCCCGCCGCACCAGACTTCGCCTGGGTGCAGTGCCCCTACTGCAACCCCGACGGCATCGGCCACGGCGAGGCACGCCGGCACTGGGAGCAGCTCAAACACGACCCGCGGCTGAGCACACTGGTAGCGCTGATCGAACCGGACACCGACGGGGCAACGGGCACCGTGTCGGTAGGAGATGCGCCGTGAGCCCCGTCCTGGGCGATGCCGAAGCCCGTGAACGGATCGCTGAGAGCACCTCGGAAACCCTGTTCGTGGAGGCCGGGGCAGGGTCGGGCAAAACAAGCAGCCTCGTCGGGCGGATCACCCGCCTCGTGCTCGTCGACGGGGTGGACCTCAGCGGTATCGCCGCGGTCACCTTCACCGAGAAGGCCGGTGCGCAACTGCGGGACCGGCTGCGCACCGCCCTGGAAGCCGCCACCGGTGCACGAGCCGAGCAGGCACTGGAAGACCTCGACAGTGCCGCGATCGGCACGCTGCATTCCTTCGCCCAGCGCGTCCTCAACGAGCACCCCATCGAGGCCGGGTTGCCCCCGCTGATCGAGGTGGCCGACGAGCTGAGCTCCGCGGTGGCGTTCGAGGAACGCTGGTCCGAACAACGCCGCGCACTCCTCGACGACGACACCGTCGCCGACGCACTGACCCTCGGGATGTCCGCCAGGATCACGCTGGAACACCTGCGGTCCCTGTCCCGGCTGTTCGGCGCCGACTGGGATCTCGTGGCCGACCGGGTCCTCGTCGGTGGTGAGCCGGAACCAGCCGAGCCGGGCGACATGCACGCACTGGTGGCCACCGCTGTGGAGCTGGCCGAGCGGGCCGCGGAATGCGCCGACGTCACCGACAAGTTGCTGCCTGATCTGGTGGCCATCGGGGCATGGGGTGCGCGGTTGGGTGCCGCCACCGACCCGGGCGAACGCCTCGAGCTGCTGGTGGCCGCAGCTGCCCTCAAGGCCCGCCACGGCAGGAGTAGCAACTGGGGTGGGGCGGATGCGCTCGCCGACCTGAAGCAGGCTTGCAAACAGTTGCAAACCGATGCGGCTGCCGCGGTGGCCGGGGTGCTTGAAGTGACGTTGCGGACGTTGAGCCGGTGGGTGGCCCGGCGGGTCCTCGACGCCGCCGACGCGCGCCGCGTCGCCGGGCGTCTGGAGTTCCACGACCTGCTCGTGCTCGCCCGTAACATGCTGCGCCGCGACGCCGGAGTCCGCGAAGCCCTGCACCTGCGCTACCCGGTGCTGTTGCTCGATGAATTCCAGGACACCGACCCCATCCAGATCGAGCTGGCCGTGCGCATCGCCGGCGGCGCCGCCGCGGTGCAGGATCGGTGGGAAGACGTGCTGGTTCCCCCCGGCTCACTGTTCGTCGTCGGGGACCCCAAACAATCCATCTACCGGTTCCGACGCGCGGACATCGCCATGTACCTGCGCTCCCAACAAGTCATCGGTGAGCACGTCGCCCTGTCCACGAACTTCCGCACCGTCGCGCCTGTCGTGTCCTGGGTCAACCACGTGTTTTCCCGGCTCATCATCGCCGAACCCGACGCGCAACCCGAGTTCCGTCCGCTCCACGCCCTGCGCGAACCGCCCCCCGGGGGGCCGGCGGTGGTGGTGGTGCTCGGCGCTGCAGGGCACCCCGCAAGACCCACTGCCGCCGAACTGCGCACCGACGAAGCAGCAGACGTCGCCGCCACCGTCGCCCGCGCGGTGACCGAGCAATGGCCCGTGCATGCCGGCGGCGGTTGGCGGCCGGCGCGGCTGCAGGACATTGTGGTGCTCGTCCCCGCCCGGACATCACTGCCCTACCTCGAAGCAGCACTGGACTCCGCGGGCATCCCTTACCGGGCGGAGGCAAGCTCGTTGGTCTATGAGGCGCAGGAAGTCCGCGACCTGCTTGCCGCCGCCCGGGCCGTGGCCGACCCCAGCGACCGCCTCGCCCTGGTCACCGCACTGCGTTCCCCCCTGTACGGGTGCGGGGACGACGACCTGTGGACCTGGAAACGCGGCGGTGGCGCTCTGAGCATCCTCGCCCCACCCGACAAGAACCGGGCCGAACATCCCGTCGCCACAGCACTCGACCACCTGCGGACCCTGCACCAACGGTCACGATGGTGGTCGCCCAGTGAGCTGCTGGGCGCGATCGTCACCGACCGCCGGGTGCTGGAGGTGGCCGCGCCCGACCCCCGGGCCCGTGACCAGTGGCGACGTATCCGCTTCGTGCTCGACCAGGCCAGGGCCTGGTCGGAGTCCGAGCACGGCGGCCTCCGCGCCTACCTCGCATGGGCCGCGCAGCAAGGCGCGGAAACCGCACGCGTGGTAGAGGCCGCACTCCCAGAAACCGACACGAGCGCTGTGCGGATCATGACCGTGCACGCCGCGAAAGGACTCGAGTTCCCCATCGTGATACTCAGCGGCATGACCGCCGCACCCCGGACACCCACCGGGGTCCGGCTGCTGTGGCCGCCCGATGGCGGGTACGCCGTGTCACTGCGCAATGGTGTGACAACCGGCGACTTCGCGGCCGCAGCGCCGATCGATGAGCAGATGGACGACCGAGAACGGCGCCGCCTGCTCTACGTCGCCACCACCCGGGCCCGCGACCACCTCGTCGTCTCCCTGCACCGCGGGCTCGACTCCCCCACTCAGACCAGCGCAAGACTGCTGGCCACGACAGGCGAGGCCACCCTCGGCGCGCAGGCGTGGACACCACCCGACACACCACCACAGCTGCCTGCAGTGAAACAGGCAGTGCCGGTGGTGCCCCAGGAGTACACCGCCTGGCTGCAGGAGCTGACCCGTGTGCGTCTGGCCAGCGCCCACCCGTCCACGCAGTCCGCCTCCGGGTTGGAGGGCTCCGAACCCACCGCCGCCCTCACTAACGACACCCCAGGGGGCAGCGCCAAGGCCTCGGTGAACGTCGACCTACCACCGTGGTCCAAGGGTCGCGACGGCACCGCCGTCGGCCGCGCTGTGCACGGGGTGCTCCAGTCGGTGAACCTCGCGACCGGTGCCGGCATGGACGCCGCAGTCGCCGCCCAATGCACCGCGGAAGGGGTGGAGCAGCACTCCGCGGTGGTTACCGGGCTGGTGCGCTCCGCGCTCAACTCGCCAACGCTGCACCAGGCTGCCACCCGACGCCACTGGCGCGAGACCTACCTCGCCGCAACCTCCCCCGACGGCACCCTCCTCGAGGGGTACGTCGACCTCACCTACCAGGACGACGACCGTTCCCTCGTCATCGTCGACTACAAAACCGACGCGGTGCCCGCCGCCGCGCTCACCGCGCGGGCGACGTACTACACTCCCCAGCTGCGGGCCTACATCGACATACTCACGGCCGCGACCGGTGTCACCAACATCCACGCCGTACTGCTGTTCCTGCACCCCGAGCGCACAGCGGTGAAAATCCTGGTACCCCCACAAACCGGCACAACCCAACACACCACCACTGACGCTCAGATGCAGGGACACGCGGGCACTACTGGCTGAGGTGTCGTCCTCTCATGGACGGCCCCCAGAGCGGTCACTCCGGGCGCTCACTGGTATCGCTGGCAGTGCTGCGCTGGGCTCGCCCCCATCTTGGCGGCTGAAGCTGGTGTACTCGTTGTCATGACCACGACTGACCGGGCCCGGGATGCTGCGATCACCGCGGCTCATCACGCCGCATCCCGCGCCCACAGGTTCATCGACCGAGCATTCGGGGGCGATGGCGGCTTCGTGGGCCAAATCAGGAGCGACGACCTGGCCGGCACCCACGTCACCGCCCAAGGCGCTCGCGATCTTGCCGACATCCTTCCGGCGATAGCCGAACATGCACGACACTTCCGGGCGATCTTCGGTTCGCTAACGGCCGGGAGCGCGCCAACAATCGGTTCCGGCACGCCATCGTCGACCGGGCTCCCCCTAAACCGCAAGGAGCTGTACTACACCGCTACGGTCCTGCCGATGATCATAGCGAGTGACAGTTTTGCCTACCTGCACCGCTTCCTCACCCTGTGCGGCCTACCCGACGTGGACTTCACCGACAACAACCGCGAGGGGCTGCAGAGACTCCAATTCTTCACCGAGTACAACTTCGCTGAATCACTGATGAAGGACGACCAAGACCGCTTCCCCAATCCTCCGCTCGGGCACGACACCCCCGACCTCGTGCTCGCCGGCCCCAATTGGCTCCTCGCAGTCGAAGCCAAAATGTTCCACAACCCCACCCCACAAGCGCTCAATGAACAGATGAACCGGCAGCGGAGCATTATCGAATACCTCGCCCGCACGTTGGAAATTCCTCGCGAGCGAGTGCGTCACGTATTCCTACTGCCGGAACACCTCGATGCCCCCGGACTGAAGAACGACGTCGTTACCTGGGAGTCGGTCATTGACGCCTACAGGGTCGTCGGGCCCGCATACTGGATGCGGATCCTGATCGACGCCATCCACCGGTACGACAGACTCCGCTCCCAATCGTCGGTCTACGGTGCGAACAAGGACGCCGATCTGACGGGCAAGGAAATTCTCGCCGACCATGATTCAGCCACTCCGACTTACCTCTACATGGGCCGAAGCCGCGGCCTGTACGGCCCCGAACTGACCGGTGACATCGCCACCGGCACGTGGAAGACACACCGCTACGAAGTCCGCCACGAGCAGCTAAACGCCACCAACTGGTTCCCCATTGCGGACTTTGTCGCCCTCATCGTACATTCCTGACCCGTGTGCGGCGACACCGGGACTGTCTCGCTAACGGTGTTTCCGGCGGTTTTCATTAGTAGGTCTCGGGTGCCGGCCAGCGGTCGGCGAAGGTGATGGCGAAGGCGTTGAGCGCTGGCTTCCACCGCATGGTCCATCGTGGCTTGCCTTGCCCGGTGGGGTCCAGGGATCTGGTGACTAGGTAGAGGCATTTCATGGCGGCTTGCTCGGTCGGGAAGTGGCCTCTGGCTTTGACGGCCCGGCGGTAGCGGGCGTTCAGACTCTCGATGGCATTGGTCGAGCACAGCACGGTGCGGATCTCGACGTCGTAGTCCAGGAAGGGGATGAACTCTTCCCAGGCGTTGTTCCAGAGTCGGATGATCGCACCGTACTTGGTGCCCCACTTCTCGGTCAGCTCCTCCAACGCTGCGCGAGCGGCCTCGGCGTTGACCGCGGTGTAGATCGGTTTCACGTCGTGTCTGAGCGCGTCCCAGTCCTTGCGCGAGGAAAGCCGGAAGGTGTTGCGGATCAGATGGATGATGCACGTCTGGACCGTGCTCAGCGGCCACACGTGCCCGACCACCTCGGGCAGACCTTTCAGTCCGTCGCAGACCACGAAGAAGGTGTCCTTGATAC
>JAABUL010006515.1_pt1 | contig 13398 bp, 15 predicted proteins | sample 5559151 | NCBI WGS metagenome assembly JAABUL01 (sample SAMN10711876, study PRJNA513368) | rock metagenome | isolation source: Antarctica rocks | place: Antarctica: Victoria Land, Pudding Butte sud | reverse complement strand
TAACAAAATAGATTAATATCTATTATATGCTCTGCTTCTACGTAACTGCTGCGACAGCTATATTTCAATAGAAATTTTTTTTCTACAAATCAATTTAAAATAAAGTTGGTGTCGGTGCTGGCGCATCCGAAAAGGTTGCTTGCTATTTGGAGTTTAGCGTCTCGCTACAAGACACTCGCTTGATCTAGCGAGCGGTCTGGCTTTCCAACTACAGTATAAATCTCTCGCCGTTCTGTCTTTCAAAGATCACAATCTTACTACCATGCAACCCTCCGACATGGTTCTGCGCCTCCTGCATCGCCAGCTATGCACAACCCTCTTGTGGGACCGCCTCGACGTCGAGCAATGATTGGCCCCCGGCGCTACTGGTGAATCCGTTCTCATGCGACTCCACGGCCGGAACGAGTATGCCTTGTCTCGTGTTTTCTAGCGGAGGTCAGACGATCTGCGCTTTCCATCCAATCGACACCCTCTGTAGCTACCGCTTCTGTTGGCTCTGGTGATACCCGGCAGGCAGAAGGGACTCGCCCTTTGACGATACGAAGCGATTGGACTTGGAGCCTGCAAATTGGATGCATTAGGAGGGCCATGGCAGAGTTCTGGCCCGACGTCAATGCGCCGAAGCCGTGACGTGTTCATTGTCACCTACCAAGTCTGTTGGCTGCGGCCGAGACCTGACACACCCCAAAATCCCGCCCATGGACAATGGAGAGCGATTGGGCCTCGAGCGTGCAATCTGGATGCACTAGGAGGGCCATGGCAGAGTTCTGGCCCAACGTCAATGCGGCGAAGCCGTGACGTGTTCATTGTCACCTACCAAGCTTGTTGGCTGCGGTCGAGATTGGATACACCTCGTAATCCCGCTCATGGGTAATGGGAAGCGATTGGGCTAGAAGCCTGCGGTTTGGGAGCAGCAACAGGTGGCGTTTCCGCCCCATCCTTATGCATAACGCGGCTTGCTCCAAGTTCATATTCCGGTAAGGGATGATAGGGTCTGGATGTCGAGACAAAGAGACGCCGAACCAAGTGAGGCGGCGAAGGTCGTGGCAATGTGCGTCTCACCCCATGCCTCCAGTCGATTGGTTCTGAAGCTCTCAAGTCCTCAATATTGGAGCAGCAGGAGGTGGCGAAGTCTGTCTAGCATAATGCAATCGACTCTAGATTTAGAACTGACTGAGCAGATAAGAACGATTGACTGTGGACAACAGAAAAGGAAAAGCTGAGCACAGGAATCGACTTGGAAAAGACAACGATATTAAGCAATCTGCTTCACCTTTCTTTCGACTGGTGTTATTCTTGAGCGATAGTCTTCCATCTCAGGTGGTGACAACTTGGTATGTTGATCTTGCAACACGGTTTCTGAAATCGAACTCAACCTTTCTATTAGCACGATCAGCCATGGCGACTTCAAGCGTTATCTCACCATTCCAATCAACCCTTCAGTTATTGAAGTTCTCAACTCCCACCGAGACCTATGTCAGTCCTTATAGCGTACAGCCACTACCCTCGGCGACCTGCAATGATAGTAACTCATCGATGATTTGGGAGACCAAGAATGGGTCCGGCGTCGTCCATGCAAGTACAGTCCCAATGATCGGCACGGAACAGGACAGTAACAGCGGTATGAAATGTCGAGATCGATGTAAAGGATTTACAGAGAATACTAACTTTAAGATAGGAAGCATCTCTTCTCTGTCGATCAGCACAGCCAATACGGAGCAGTCTATCGATCAATGCCTTGATTATGCCTTGGGAAATTCTAGCGACAATGGATTGGACAGCATCGATGTCTTGTCGCGGTCTCGATTCGAGCCCAATCATGGAATTGCGCAGCCATCGACATGGAATACATCAGCGACAGACACAATGGATAATAATACCCTATCTTATGGGTTATCAATGCCTAAAGATGCTTGCAGGACATCCTGGTCTTCGATCAGCATTGGTCTTGCGATTAGAGGAAGGAAGTCTGTTGTACTTGATGGTGAAAAGTATTGGATAGTGGAGTGGGAAAGATCATACATTCACGAGAGCGAAACATTCGGCGTACATTGGAATCTGTTTGTGGATCACGAGGCCAAGACGTCCATGTTGGAATCTAAGCATCTCGAAGTCAGCAAGCGAAAGCCAGGAAGACTTCGAAAAAGTGCGTCTTCGCGGTTCTCCAAGAGATCGACTACCATGAAATCTCGAAAGCCCTCATAGGTACTGTAGCATCCTATATCGCAGATTGTTGAACAAATCAATGCAAGTGGAGATTGCGCGAAGTACAGTACTCTCTAGCATCAGAGCTGTTTTTTATCAAAGCATATCACTCAGTAGAGCTGGCCATCAAATAAGATTGTCTTGATCATTGATCGATAGGTTACACTAAAGTCCGATTTCCATGCACCCACTGTAGCGGTTGGGTTGAGAGGTATAGCTGTTCGCATCAAGATCGCGGTACGCCGTATGGTTAACCCTGTCCATTTATGGACAAACCGTGGTGTATGCTCAATACATAAAGTTTGAGGCTTGTGCAGCTCTGACGTCGCTGGGAGATATCGCTAGGACTGGTGGTCTCGAAACAGGAAAGACAAACATCGGAGGTACCAGAGGAGGGTAATGGAGGTTTTCTCTGGCCGACGTGGCCTGTTCCATAGGCCCGCCCGTGTAATTTGAGTGCTGGGATATTGACGTGTCGTTCAGCGACACGGGGTGGGAAGATGCAGTCGACGTCGAGTAAGAGCTAGCGCGATAGTCTTCTGGATGGTTGGAATACGTGAACGACGTCGATAATTGGCTCGCAACTGGCGGTTTGTCCAAATTTAAAGGCGATGACTGGGGGCTCTTGCAACTCTGAAAGTCTTGGACGGGCTGGCGTTGCCGAGTGGTCTGAGAATTCTCAGTGCTTTGAAGGTTCTCAATGTCCTCGAGCTCGAAATCGGACGACACGGTATACTTGATGGATTCATCTCTCTAGTCCTGGTCAGTCTGTTCAGGTACAAATGGTATTGAGGAACCCACCGCGGTCTCAACAGAAGGTGGCCAGTCCACCGAGTCTCCCGAATTGAACACGGAATAGTGATTGTTGCAACGTCGGATCACCAAGTAGACATCTGCGCCAGAGCGAGCGACTTCATGGGCTTTTTTGAACAGCGCCAATCGTCGTTTTCGAAACAGTTCTTTCTTTGGGCGCGATGGATTGTGATGTCCCATGATCTTGTCTTGGGAGCCGGAACTTGACTGTGTAAGACTTCTATTTGTATGTTGCAGCGAGGGTAGATTAGCCGCCCACGCTGACCCATCATCGGTCAGCTAAGCGCGCGTTATACCTAATTCTGTATTATCTAATCTTAGAACAATCACATGATCTGATCGATAAGGATATATAACGATCTAAGGTACTGTAGATCAAGGGGAAGAGGTTGCTCAGAGACCAATTGGCTTCAGTATCACAACATGGATCCCACTCAAATATACGGTATTACCGCTGGCGGTATACTTCTGGCTCTGCTTTCTTACCGCATCTCCTCGATCATGTCTCACTGGATTCAGGATCGAACATTCTTCTTAATGCTCAAGTACTTGGTTTATCCATTTCTCTTTCGACGACGTACATTTCTTCAACCCTTTAGCCGTTGGCGTCTCCTACTTCTCACTCTCTACTGGTCTGCAACTACGGCTTGTAATCTAATAGGTGTTAGATCTCTGACCGAGGCGGGAACTCGAGCAGGTGTGCTCTCCACGCTGCATATGATTCCCTTGATGTTCTCAAGCCGCTTGAGCTTCGTCGCGGATTTGCTAGGCTTGTCTCTTCATACTTTTCATGCTCTCCATGGTTCCATTGGCTTCATGGCTGTCGTTCAGGCACTAATTCATGTACTTGTTTTTTTGTTGCATAACGCTTTACGTTTAAGAGATCCGCTCCACTTCTACGGCTTCTTGGTACGTTGAAAATCCTTGGTCAAGTACTGACTAAAATTATCTCAGGCCAGCATAGCCATGTTTTGTCTTTTGCTTCTCACATGGGTTCGCTCACCTCTCTACGAGTTCTTTCTTAAGTCACATTTCTTGCTCGCCATACTTACAATGGTCGCACTCTGGCGTCACTTGACGATCAAGCCTACTTTCACAAGATTCTATGTTATCATCGGCACTTCGATCTTTGTCGCCACAACCTTGCTACGATACGGTCGACTCTTATTTCGTCAATCCTCTTGGAGTCGCCCATATGCAACATCACGAGTTGTTCAGGTCCACAAAGCTAATGGCGCAATCTGTCTCGAAATCGATGTTCGTCGGCCATGGAATGTACGCGCGGGACAGTACATCTATATATGGATGCCCTTTTGCAGCTTCTGGTCTCTCTTCCAAAGTCATCCCTTTATGATTACATGGTGGAATCAGGACTCACATGATCGGACTGGGAAGATTTATCTACTTATCAAACCCAGATACGGGTTTACTCGAAAGCTTCTTAGGCATTTGAATGCTCCTGCTTTGCGTACATGGGTGGACGGCCCGTACGGTAAAGCTGAGAATTTTGGCGACTTCGGAAGCATTTTGATGTTCGCAAGTGGCATTGGCATAGCTGCACAGGTTCCCTACATCAAGGAGCTTCTTGCAGATATCAAAAGGTTCAAGGTTCGAACACGAAGCATGCTGCTAGTGTGGCAACTTGACAATGAGAGTGAGTGTCTCTCTTTGTTGTTACTTCTAAAACTAAATATCTTAGGCGATCAGGAATGGGTGCAAGAGTGGATGGATTATCTTCTAAACGAAGACAAGGGTCAATATGTCAGTCAATTCGATTTCTACAAGTCAGCTTGCTAACAAGCATCAGATTTTGCGCATTACACTATATGTTTTGCACGGCTTTGAAAGTGCAGAGACTTCTTATGGCGCTTCTCAAGAATATGGTCAACACTCGAGCATACGTAAATATTACGGGAAACCGCATCTTGAGAAGCTAATCGAGCGTGAGATTGTGGATAGACGTGGTCAATTGCTTGTTACAAGTACGTATGCCTCTATTATAATTGACACAATCCTTACTCTTGAACAGCTTCGGTCGAAAGCGATATGCAAGATCAAATTCAAGCGCTGGTAACCAGACATCTTAGTCGAGACGTTAGACTTGTACATCTGGCATTTCGTCCCAGAGAACATCAAGGATTTTGGACACCCAAAAGACTAGAAGTAAGACATCAAGGTCTTGTTTAGATACTTATACTCCTGTATCAGATATTAGAGTAATCTAGTAATTATAGATGTACATAATGATAGAACCTAAGCGCCTGCCGTTTTTGGGTGGGGGACCGACGGTTAAATCACAATCGAACGCGGCCTGTAAATGGAATCGATTTTAAGCGAGCTTTTCAATGAGCGTCGTACACGTAATTCTTGATCGTAGGTCCCCCACGTCGGTCGGCAAGCGCACAATTATCGTTCCCGTCTCTGTTGTCACGATCAAATGGGTTCAATCTTCCAAGCAAGGTCAATCAATAATGGGTAATGCTTTCATTCTGTCAGAAGGGCCTGGGAAACTTACTAAACACTGTTGCAGACTCAAACCGTCACTCGAAAGATCCTCATCGTATCTATCCCATTAATCCTAGTCGTCTTATCGAGGATCACCCCGCCAGAGAGCAAGCGTCCGAAATCTCGTGCGACGACGAGGATGAGACTTCGCTCCACGATAAAGTAGACCTGCAAGAGAAGCTACTTCTCTCTATACTGGACACGGTCAAACGCCTAGAGGGAAAGTCTCGAGTGTTTAGATGCCCTGCGAAAGGATGTAAATCTCGCTATGGCAGGCCAGACAATCTATCACGACATATCAGAAGCTTGGGTGATAATGAACACAAACACGTGGCGAGCAAAATAAAGAGCAGATTCTGCAGCAAATGCGATAAGACCTTAAGCAGGCAATGCGACTACACACGCCATATGCGTAGCAGACACCCAGATGTGGATCTCGGCGCTTGGGAACGCCAGCAGTACGCCCTTCCACCCCTGATCATTGTCTTTGCCTTATTCATACAGAGGTCGAGATCATACTCCGTCAAGCAGCAAGCAATTATCGGAAAATGATATAGCCACAGCTCTTACGCACCGCGATCTCCTCGAATCTCTACACCCAGCGATTGAGAATCAAGAAGACGTCCTCGATGTTGGCGTACTTTCAACGCTGCAGGACCCAAGGCATCAGGCCGCCCCTTATAGAAAAGGAACGTATCCAGTCTACTATGGCAACTGTTTCTTTAGCGCCTCACCTGGGGAGCTTTTTCAAGAACCTATTCCGTCAGGCTTGGGAGAAAGCCCCTTTGGTTGAATGATGAGAATGTAGGATTTCAGTTGGCTGGTGTTGCGGAGGTTCGGTTCCACACTATGGAGGCCCCTTCTTTGGTGCAATCTTGACCTGCTGCCTCGAGTATATTGGATGTATATCTTTCGGGCCAGAGTCTTCCCCGGCCTGCATAGCTCCTGGACAGATATTGTATGACAATTGCATATACGTCTCGAGGAGGCCTCTGTTCCAATCGAGGGATCGTTCGTTCCAGCCAGTGAGTGCAGACAAAGCTATGCAAATAATCAGCATATTGTTGCAACAACTGAGGAGAGCCCCTTGCATATCGCCTCCATCCGCTCGGATCTTCTTTGTAACACCTGTGTGCTCGCCTTTGAGACCTTGATCCACTTCAATCAACCAAGTCACTGTAGAATCGCCACCAAGATGTATACAACTAAGTCCCGCGAGCTCTGGAGCGTTTGCCATTGTTCTCCATTGTTCGTCTCTTCCGCTATGCGTCAGACGTACGTCCCCTCTCATTGGTAGGTAAGCGGTGATAAAAAAGTCATCATGTGTCGAGAAGAGAACGGATTTGACAGTCTTTATCCTGTCTCATTAGCTAGCCGCTCAAGATACCTCGTAGTGAACAGATCATACCTCGTTGAACACAACATCTCTGGTGACAGATGCGGGTGACTCCAAATTATCGGACAGGATAGGATCAAGCGCTTGGAGATTAGTCGCCTGCTTTAGTAATAAACCACCCTCTTCTTGCAGGGTTTGTACTATATCGTTGTCCTTCTCGAAATTCGATAATTTACCATCGAGGCGTACGGCTCGAAGTGATCCACGATCCATCGGTCGCTATCGCGTGTTGAGTAGAATGCCGACTTGGTGGGGTGCACATTTAGGAACCCGCCGCGTAATAACAAGCGTCGGTCTTACGGACACCCACGACCCAACCTCCAAAACACAGGGTAAGATACATAATCAAGAGACGAACAGTGAGACACTTTACAATAGAATCGATTCAGAATGACTCATAGGTCTTTTCGACTGAGTGAAAGCGCCAGGTCATCTATTAGTGAGTTTCAAGCTGCACCTAGGAAGTCGCTCCTCGGCCCAGCCAAAGTTTTCGCACGCTTCCCTCTTGAGAGCTAAGTACAAACTTATACCCTTAAACCTATCCGGGCAGTCTTATTGTCGAAAGACTCGTGCTGCTCTCGTCTTTGCCGAGAAAGCGAACTGTGAGTCGGTCTGTCTGCATGAGTGTGGCCATTTAGAGTCTGTCTAAAGCATACGAGCAATCCCTATTTGTGCTCATCGTCGAGTGCGTATCTTGTTTGCCAATCAATTCCTATTGCTGCATAGCGTCCGCGCCTCCAATATTTATCCTGGTCGTGCAAGGAACAAGCGTGGAAGTCTGTGGGGCTTTTTCTGGGGCACTCATGAGGGCCTCAGTAGTGTCGATCGATTGGTGTCCCTTCGCAGTGACTGCCAGCCAAAACAATTGTTTGAAGACGAATTCCCCCGTCATTATGATATGTTCTTTGATCTCTTCTCCGCTATCTGAGAGACAGAAAGCGAATGTTCTCTTTTTCGAGTATTTCCTTTCGATCTTCACGGGATTATCATCAATCGAATTACTTATGGTAGCTAGTTCTCCACTCACTCTTGATGGGCTCTTCTAACCTAATCCCCTCTAGGCCTTATTGCAAAAGCACTCCGGCTTGTATGCTCTGGGAGAGCAGGGACAGCAGATTGTTGTTCAGCCTACGCAATTTAACTTCGGATTGGACAATCCAGACTCTTGTATCTCCTGGCCAAAGCTTGATAAAAACTTCTCTCGTTCAATGAACAAAGAGATTGGCAATGTGGAGAGCGGCACAGCCCGTCGACCGTCCTTCCATGCAATTTCTACCAGTCTCAAATGCGAGGCCAGCTTCGAGGTAGGTCAGAGACAACGACACTTGGAACGACTCTAAGAAAGCGATAGTCAATTGACGAAGCTCTGGCACCCTCACTTGAGATCACGCGTCACGCCACGATTGGTTCTTGTTCGAGCAGTCAGACCTACGGATCGCTGCAGAATTTGATGGGGAAAGCAAGCTCCATGAGCAAGCTCAGCCAGGCCTCGTCAGCAAAGACCGTAAGGGCATCTGCTGCCACGCTGATTAGTGTTGAACAAGATGCAGCCTCACTATGTTGTATTCTTTCTGTTGCATTGAGCAATGTTTCCAAATTTCTCGAATTAAGCTGTATTCATCAGGTCCCCGTTCTTGCAATTTTCCCACGAGAGAAGAAGCACTGGGAGGTGTTGGTAAAGAAGTACGACTACGATATGTACCTCTCGAGCGAAGAAGGTCGCTTCTGGGAGCCTTGCGCCGAACCCTCCCGCATTGCACTCCAGAGTCTACTCCTACGTCGATATGGAAATGACCACGTCTTCGCCATCTCGTTCTACGAGCATTATTGGATGAATCTGGACGTTCTTGGAAAAGTAGGGGCCCTTGTTGGCTTGTTGCGTCCATGGTTTACGGGGTTTCGTATTGGAGACCAGAAATTCGAGCGACGATTCCTTGTCTTTTATGAGCAGACCGACACTATTCCGATCGATCTCGAAAAGATTCGCCAGGCTTACAACAGCAGGTTCTCGACATGATGGCTACCCACCCGGGGTGACGGGAAGCACATCCCGAGATACGCTCGGCAATTGCACTAGTCAAAGTTGGAATAGAACAGGTGCCAAAATCACGCGCATGGTTTCTTCCACTGCATGAACTGTGTCAAAGCGCAATGGCATAGCGTCGTGGTCGACAGTGATGTCGGGTAACGACCCTCGCAAAGGGCCTCGATTAGTGCATCGGGGTGAATGCCGAAGCCTCATCAGGGATTAGTTGGGGGTCAGGCCCTAGGCAAGCTGATCACCCTGACCACAATCAATCGATTGGCTCATCACATGTTGGCTTTTTAGCGGACATGCATACGCGAGGCAGCATATCTGTGCTAGCACGTATCAGAATACGCTAAATGAGTGCCCTGGGGCCCTCAAGAGTTGCTCATGTATTATTGGATAATTGTCCCGAAGGCCTCCACAATGTAATTTAGTCGCTCCAAGCCCGCTTCCAAAAACGAATTCCCTGGTCCAGCAGTCCATAGACATTCAGCCGAGCCCCTTGTTCAAGAGATTTGAAGCTCCTCCTGCAATTCAAGCACGATTGTCTGCCCGTCCTCTGCATCAGTACGCCATTCCTCGTTACATTTACTCGGTCGAAGCCTATTTCTCCTTGATACAGGATTCCCTGTGAAGTTATGACTCTACAAATGAGCATTGCTTACTTGCTCTCCTCTGTCGATACATCACGCAGTCGAAGCAACGATCCAAATAGTGTCAGCCACGCCTTCTCTGCTCAGATGACACCCTTGAACATCCATAAAAATGCGGCCACATCCCCAAGTATTCCAGGCGGAGCATTGGAGATCGATTCACGTGGTGGAGGTTCTTGCCGCGATAATGAAGCCGGAGCTCTAATTCTGCTGGAAGCTGCCGAGCCCGATTGTACGAAAGATTACTACAATGCAGCAAGTCAGGATTCTCAAAGCACGAAGATTCTAGAAGGAGGATTTAGGCTCCCTGGCGAGAAACATCAACACATTATCACTGCTGTCGACCCGAGAGGCAAAGAAGACTCTACATCGCATACGCAACAGTACGCACGGAAGCTGAAGAGGAGACGGTCATCCTATAAAGGTCTAGACATTTCCTCGAGAACCAGATCGCAAGCATCTCAAAGGCTGTCCGAAGCTGGTTTTGGCGTACCGATCCCCAGCCATGATGTTGAAAAGCAAACAACCTGCAAGAAAAAGAAAGCTCGGCTCGATGACCTAAGTTCCTCGAGTACTAGGAGTATTCCGGCAAAAGCGGACGTCCCACGAATCATCGATAGCTACCATGGTCTCGCCCAAACACGTGCATCGCATGCGATGTACGGTCAAAATCCAACCCAGATAACACAGCCGGAACTCGCAACGCACATTGTATCTGGAGATCTTCACACTAATCCATCGACTCTTGGGGAGTCTAAAGCTGCATCTAATCGGATCGAAGAACGTCCAATGCAAGCCGACGAGACAACCCAACGACTGGACCTCCTAAAGGCAATGACGCGGAGGTTGGCGCGAGAATGCGGATTGAAGTACATATGGAAGGATCGAATCCATTGGCACCAGAACCTTCTACCCATCATTATTTGCTTTACTGGAGACCAGCCACCTCCAGACAAATATCTTCGTCTCACATATGGTCAGCTACTTCAAGCTCTAACACCCTCGGAAAGGCAAGAATATTTTCGTCTTGTAATAAGAAATCGAAGCCACAAGCTTGCTACGGCCATCGAAGTTTCTACGCGCCTTGCATCTGCTCTATGGGATCGAGCTGAGCTAGAAGAGCCTATTAGCGTTGACGAATTTGAGAACAATCTTCGGGCGGCGGAATGTCATCCGGCATTGACCGCCCTTGCCAGCCTATGTGGTCTGGAGAGGGTACTAGGCACACGAAAGAATGGTACGTGAGGCGTTGCCAGATATTGCGCTATGGTGGTTGGCCCTCCAGCCATCCCTCAAGACCGTCGAGAATCGTAAGGGGTTGTCACATTGGGCCTTCAATAGCGTCAATCTTCTATGCAGACTTGGGTCAAATAGTTCTCGGCAGTGATCGTGAAGCCATCCTATTCGCGATCCATTGGTCCGAGCAAGCAGGCGAGTTCGCTTTTGAGCACTCGTACAGACAGATAATTCCAAGTACATTGTCCGTGAACGTATTTCTCAGGAAGTGGGAGTGGGCATGGAACATGATGCTGGTCTGAGCGTCTCGGCCTTATTTGAGATAGTAACGTAGTCCTACTGCCAATCTATTGAATCGTCTCGCCGTAGTACCGCCCGGTCTAGCTTCTGTGAATATCTTCAGCCCCGCTCTCTTCTCCTTCCTCCCATACACGCAACAACAGCATCCAAACACGTCTCCATAAAAATTGGGTCCCAAAAGGGGCAGTAGGCTCCACGACCTCCACAAGGACCTTCGTCTTTAGCTTCAGTCAAAGATGGCGAACATCATAACACCGAATCCCAAACGTGATATCGTGTGATATCAAAGTCATCACCCCCACCGAACCCCGACAATACAATGAGGAGCTGGTCAAGGACCGTGTAGCAGTGGATCATCCTGTTCGAAAATTTTGCTGGGATATAGTGTGGTCGTACGAAACACATCATGGTTGGCCTGTCACTACGTCAACGTTGAGATATTACGTTGGTTTGGAATCGTACCTCTGGGATCATGGCAAGCTCCGCCTCACCCGCGCTTATCAGTTCTTTGAGATCATATACATTTAGGCTGATCAAGTAGTCGTCGACAGCTTCCAAGTTCCAGCCCGTCTGTGATCTCCATAGATCTCCTGTCATACGAATACCGTGGAGCTTGTTGCGTACACTCAGACTAGTCCGAGACTCTAGATTCACTCCCCGGGTCTTGTGAAAGATAATCTTGGCACAAGCTTCATGGCCAGCGTTCCTGGAGGCAAAGTAGACTGCAATCGCGGTTTCTGCGTCATTCCAACGCCGTATCGACATACTAGCTATTAGAGACTGGCAAAGGAGAAGTTGCAAGATTCAACGTACGAGAAAACCGGTTTTAGGAGTTTGGAGCATCGAAGACTACATATGGGAATTGCAAGATACAACGTGCGAGACAATCGACTTCAGAAACATTACACATAAAGCAATCACGCTCTGGTCAAGGTTACGTAGCCTAGGACATAGCCAACGAAAAGGACGCCACCACCTGTCCAATATGCCACACGCCAGAAGCGCCATTTTACAGCTGCTGTGGATCCACTTGAGCTGGCGGAGTAGCAAGAACGTAATTGGGACACCGGCCCAGATACACATCGTACAGACATTCCGTCACCTGATTCGACCAGGATTGCATCCCTTCGAGGAACATTTGAAGCCGATCGATGTGCCTAGTCGAATGGTTAGCCCGTGCATGGAAGGGCTTTACTCCGACAAACCTATCCCTCTTTTCCACCCTAGCATCACATGTCAGCATCCACTATAGACTATCCTGGATTGGAGGCTCACTGGGCTTCCAGCGCGCTGATCCTCCGACAGAGATCATCCATGGACAAGGTGCTAACGTCGTTACGAACGCTCATGTCGAACATAGCTTCGGCTTCGGCTTCAGCTTCAATATTAGCCCCACATTGCGAACGTGAAGGCAACAATGGGGGAAAATGGACCGGTCTATCGACATTCGAAAGGCCCAAGCGGCTGCTGTCAAACTGAGTTTGACTCAGCCAGTCGTCCGTGCTCAGCTGATAGGCGGGGTCTCCTTCAACCGAGTCGTAGCTGATAACGGGAGCGTTCTGGTTGGAGGCACCATTGGCTACGGTTCGTTGCACTTCTTCCCAGTCTATCTCGTGTCTCTCCATAGCGATGTCTTGCGTTCTGCGTTCCTCGTACTCTGATTCTTCCTTATATATGAGGCGGTCCATCCCTGCCTGACCTCCCACGGCGGCTATTATTGAGAGTGACCATTGTGTCAGTGCCAAATCACATTACGTGCATCGAGCCCCACGATCACGAGCTGGCCAGGCATGACAGGGAACTACGTTGCAAGAACCGTATCTTAATGCAGCCCTAAATAAGCTCGCTGCGAGTCATCTAACGGTATCATGTCTAAAGGGCCGCTAGAACCCTTGCAGGCATTCTTAGCTCACCCAGCGTTTGTCGATTACCGCCCGCGGCTACTTGAAGTGGTTTAAAGCAAGCACTACGCTGACCCAGCGAATGTGATAATGTCGTAAGTTCAGCCTACCGATCCTTCGTATTCGCCGCCCACCATCGAAATACGCTTCTTTAGCAACACATTGCCGCCCTAAGACGTTCAAACAGCAAGCACGAAGATGACAAGCCTAGATCCGCTCATGGCTTATCCCCCGGGGGGTCCAATATTTAAAGTTAGAGTCTTACGCTCCACATCCGCTCTCGAATTCTAAATGCCATGGCTGCTGACTCGGATCACCTGACAGATATGGCAGGCAGACCTAAGGCTAAAAGACGTTGCA
>JAABUL010006514.1_pt1 | contig 13398 bp, 14 predicted proteins | sample 5559151 | NCBI WGS metagenome assembly JAABUL01 (sample SAMN10711876, study PRJNA513368) | rock metagenome | isolation source: Antarctica rocks | place: Antarctica: Victoria Land, Pudding Butte sud | reverse complement strand
CCGACCAGGGCCTCGCTTTCCGCCTGCAAGGCCACCCGCAACCCGACGATCTCGACGAGAAAGCAGGAAAGCTGCCGGAGAAGCAGATACAAGCGTATTGGCAAGCCAAAGAAGACGAGCGGAAAGCGCCACGAGGTCCCTTTCCCCTTGCCTCATCCACCCAACTCTCCCTGACGGCTCTACAGTCCACCAACAAGGCCTCGCCCTCCACGAGAAGATCCTCCGGCACTTCGACCTCTCCTCGCAATACGGGCCCTGCATCGGTGTCGCGCGGCCGAAGCGCTGGAAGCGTGCGCACAGGCTGGGCTTGGCGCCGCCGGTGGAGGTGCTGGCTGTGTTGGTGAGGGAGGAGGAGGCGGGGAGGAGGCGCAGTGAGCGGGCGTATGTGGATGAGTTGTTGAGTACGCGGTTGGTGGTTGAATGAGACGGTTAAGGGGGAAGGGGTTGTGTGGTGGGTGGGGGGGAAAGAATCGTTGCATTTGGAAGGGCGCTGTGGGTGAGGGGGTTGCATGGGGGGTTTGTTCTAGACGGCACGTTTGTGCTTGCTGCTCTGAGCTAAGGCGGCATGATCGTTGATGGCTAAGGCTGTGTTGGTTTGGGACAGATTTTGAGGGTGATTCGCGCTCATAAGAACGTCCACTGATCAATGGGTACAAGCATTCAGTTTATCAACGTTTCCTCATGATAAGGTTGATGCTATTGCTCGAATCTAATGAACAACGCTTCCAGGCTAAATGTACAGACACGGCACCGACAACTCCTCTCCCTAACAGCTGCAAACCCCAAGCGGACAAAGTATGTACGAGAATATAGTCCAGTAATGCCTTTCGGCCGCTGCCAGCAGTATGAAGGTAGGAATCCCATCGAGGCATCTATCATATTCATATCGCAGCTCCTAGAAGAACTGAAAAGCCAAAAACAGAGCCGCTGACCCAAGAACGGCGGACAATCCCATCTCAACCCGTCCTGAGCCCGATGGCTTGGTGGGCGTGGGACTTGCGCCGCTGGAAGTCGAAGACGGCCCTGAAGTGTCCTGGCCGTTGGGAGCATTACTTTGGTCATTTTGGAGAGGTCGGATGGCTAGGTTGCTAACCTCCTTGTTATTGGAGTCGTACACGGCATGAGCCACCTTGGTCTGCGTGACTGGGACCATCTTTCCATTGTTGGGACTGCTGATCCCGTTGTCGATAAGCTTCTGTCCACCAAATGGGATAGAGGGAATGGTGAAGGTGTTATTAAAGCTCCCAGAAGAAATGAGGCTGCTCGTGCATGTTGGAGAAGTCAACTTAGTCGCTGTTGTATTGCCCGATCCGAGGGCTTTCACATCCAATTTGTTGAACTGCTTCCGCAGGTTGTCGTAGTCGACCATGAGCTGCGCTGTGTGATTATCGAAGATCGAGACCAGCCCGAACTCATCCGTCTGCTGTGAGTATTCGTAGACTAAGCCTCCACTCAGAACCTGCGTCATTTGCTGGCCATACAAGGACTGCACTTCATCGAAGACACGTGGCAGGACCTTATTACAGCCGTATTCCGAGAAGAAAACCTAAAAACAGACAGTGAACAAGTCAGCCGCTTATGAACCAATTATCTTTTCCAGGGAACGAGAGATTTCCTCTAACGAGTTGTCGGCTTACCGGGATCGTTGTGTTGGAGAATTGCTCCATCAGAACGTTATACCCCGATGTCTCGAAAGTCGCAGTCGATCCGCACCAAGAATAAGAGTTCAAGCCTAAGAAGTCAATCCGAGACATGTCATTAGATTTCCCATTGATATCACAAGATAGATAAGCCCAAGAATCCGCAAGGATCTCTCGGACGTCTGCGGCCGAATAGCCGACTGGTATGGTTCGCTTTGCGTTCTTTGCAATATAGTTCTTCAGATCTCGGGTCACCGCTCGAAGGTATGGCGGAACAGTGCCTCCGCTTGCAATATCATTCTAAGTAATTTTCCGAGTCAGCGTTTCTTTCTCTGGCTAGGATGAGGCATGTCTATAGAGCGTTGCTGCTAATCCATTGATTCAACCTTCTTGAAACGCTCAGATAGGGCTAAGAGATGTACTTACCATGTCCTCGTTCCCTCCGATGAAGCCTAGTGTATTGTCATATTCCTTGAAGGCTTCTACCACAGCGAATATGTGCCTGAGATAGTCCGCATTGTACGAGCCTGCAAGCTGTGCTCCGGGTACCAGACTCTCTCCGCCCAACGGGGAGTTGACGTCCAGGAGCATGTAGATCCCGACCGCATTGAAGATAGAGGCACATTCATCATGGTTGACTGTCGGATCCAGGTTGTAGACGCGGATGGTGTTAACCCCCAGCTGCTGCATCAATGCAGCATCTCTCAGACAGATTGTCCCATTACTTAGAGGGTCAGACCCCCCTTTGAAACCAGACGAGCCTCCGGGTTGATATCTACATTTTTTCAAGCTGTCAGTCGATCCCGTTCCACAGAAAAGACCAAAGGTTGAGCATACGCAACGCCGATAATTTGTAATCGGGCTCCAGTCACGCTGTTCACAAAATCGGATCCTTGAACTTTGATGGGCTGCACTGCTGATGCAATGCATGCGTAGAACGCCACCAGCGCGAGGACAAGTCTCTAAGACGATGGTCAGTCCAAGTCACAACCCCGCAGAGAGAAGGAGTGGCTGACCGAGAACATAGCTGTGCGAATCTCGACAGCAAGGCGGTCGGCGGTACTCTGGCGTGAGACTTGCAGCACCGCCAGAAAAGAAATAATCAATTAGATGTAATTGGTATTTGGTGGAAGTCAGTGGGAGACCGAGGAATGAGTGGCAGCTGACAAGACAGCAAAAGAGTGTGAAGAAAGGGAAAATGAAGAAGTGCAAGAGCGGGAATCTTGAATGCTGTTTCCTTCAAGTGAGGGTTATGAAGGACATGCGCCTATCGGTCGATCTCTCGGCCCTGCTTGCCGGTGGTGCCGGCGTGGATCTTCAGACATATCTTTATTTAATCTAATCAGATGCCAAGCATTTGGCTTCAGAAGTTGTTTCATGCAAGGCCAGATCGTGGTGTTCCCTATGGCTGTTCTCTCCGTGAAAACAGGTAGAACGCCTGCAGATTTTGGCTTGCGATTCTCTAGACAACAATGCCTACACCTATGTATATGCCTCAAACTCCTTCATCAGAAGGCCCACGGACTGGTCAATCAGACTGGCTCCCCCCTCCGCCCGACATCGAGGATGACGAGTCTCTCATAATACTTTGTAACGATCTCTCGACCTATTTCATTGATGTCATCCAAGCTCCACATACATTCGAACAGCTTAGGACCGCCTCTGTGGGGCATATATTGAGACCTCTCATCAATGCGCTCTCTGATACTTGTCATCATCTGGAAGTTGTTTCAGCTCTGCTGTTAGTGCTTTTTGCACTCGAATGTTTGTAGCATAGGACTAAGCATCAGTAGGATACTTAAATGGCACTTCGCAAATATTGAGAACGATGACCGTGGAATATGGGAGACTCGTGGTCATGCATGTGAGATTGTTGCTTGGAGGTTCTTGACCCACCTGTCGGAGAAGGAAGCCATTGACTATCTGCTGCACGAGCTGCCGGGACCCAATGGTCTACATTCTGAATCTTCGGAGTCGGATGATGTTGGTGAGTCGGGCCTTGCTCGTCCGAAGGCCAAGGATCGCGACATAGACGAGCACTCTCCTCTTCTACGAAACCAAATTGGAGTTTCCAAGCGGCCTGGTCTACGCCAATTTGAACATCACCATCATGCGCATACGCTAGACTTCGCAAACGAGGACCCTACTGTCTCCTTTGTTGGTCTGAACACCTTGGAGATAGCGGCAATAGCGGATGCTAAGAAGTTTCTTAGCCAGAGGGTTGTTCAGAAAATTGTAGATGACATCTGGTCTGGGAACATTGTCTTCTGGGATACTTTGAGCGTCAGCACCAAGAAGCACGCCCAGATATACAACAAACGGTATGTACATCGCTATGCCTGAGCAGTAGCGGGTATCTTAATTCCAACCTTGGAAGATATATTCCTTCATGGGGTCGAGCTGCGGGTAGCACAGCTGCCTAATTCGGGTTTTCCGCCAGATGTGAATCATCCATCTACTGGTCGGCAGAAAATTGCACAGTATTGCCATACGACCGGATTGAGTATCTTCTGAGTGGTCAATGCTTCTGAGTGGTCAATGCAGCAGCTGTGGGGTGCCAGACACTACTCAAGAAGAGGCTAATGTATTTGCAGGAGAGCTGATCCTTTTTGCAGACTACGAGTCCCCAAGTACCAGAAAGCTTTTGAGTCCCTCTTCTTCGCTATCTTTCTAGTCCTCTATTACGCCGTCTTGGTAGAGCGAAATCCACGGAAAATCACTGCTACTGAAGTCCTGCTATACATATGGATAGCGGCGTTTGCTTGCGACGAGTTTGGCGAATTCAAGGATGCCGGAACACTCTTCTACGCAGCCGACTTCTGGAGTTTGTGGGATATAATAGTTATTGCCATCGGCATTGCCTTCTTCATCTCAAGTATGTGAAGCGTTGTTTTCTAGTTGCGACAGTAATCTTTGGCTAAAGTTCGATGCCACTGCATCGTAGGAATCGTTGGCTTGTCCAAGGACAGCGATCATATCATCGACATATCGTTCGACATACTGTCGCTGGAAGCGCTGTTCCTCGTACCACGAATATGCGCACTTCTAAGTCTGATACCCTTCTTTGGGACCCTGGTACGCACATGTTCCGCAGCGTATCTCTAGCCCGTCCATACTGAAGTGCAGCTCCAGATACCCTGCTTGAAAGAAATGGTCAGCCCACTCTCTCCGTGATATAAGATGGCCTCAATGCTGATTGCGACTTTCACACCAGACGAAGGACTTCATCAAATTCCTTGGGATAGTCATCATTCTCTTCTTCGGTATAGTGGAATGTGTGCCGGGTATGATCAGGACTTACCATCATGCCAGGCTTTCTGACTACATTCACGATGCTGGCTCGGGACAAGTTCCAAGCAAGGGAAATCTGGTGGACTATGATCAATGTGTTCTTTGGGTGTGTGAGGCTTGGGCAAGCCACAGATGTATCATGGTTCGGTGGCTAATGTGACGACTGGTTTAGGTCAAGCTATCTGGGTTTTGTAAGCCAAGCCACACGATGCAGCACGAGTGAGGGATTTATGAAACAAGTACTGATTTGGATCCCTCTTGGCGGCGGGCAGGACATCGCTTCTCAAGTAAGTTGGCGTAGCCGAGCTACCGGCAAACCTTGTATTGTGGCAAAACGAGGCGCTAATTGGACAAGATCTCACCTACGCTAGGCCCGACGGTACGCTTGGCGCCTAGGCGTGCATCAAGTATACAGCATGCTCACGATTCTGCCTAGCTAATGCTTTGCTTTGTCGTCCTGACGAACATACTGCTTCTGACCTCACTTATCGCCATACTATCCAATAGTCTGACTAAGGTGCGCGATTTCTTTTCTTAGTAGCGGTAACAAGACTCCCATTCCCATCTGGCACTGTTTTATGGCTGTGCTTGGGGGTACACTCTTGAGATTGGAAAGGGTTTTCCGGAAGAATTATTATTAAATTCTGATAGGTCATGGATCACGCTCGAGAAGAATATCTATTTCAGTAAGTACAGCCATCCTTCACGCGCAGTGGCCGGTGAAGCATGTGTTTACCAAGTTTCAGATACTCGGTTTTTGTTCTTGAGGTCAATCCTTCCCAAACATTCGAAGACCAAGGTGGGCTGAAACAAGATGCAGGCTTCCGCCTCAAGGCGCTTAACTTACTATTTTCCTCCCTTGGTGAGTAGCGGCTTTCCTTGATGGCGTTGAAGCAGATACTACTATCTTGACGGTCTCCGGACTGTTTAAGTCGTGTCAAAGATTGGGCTACGTTAATGAACAGACCCGAGAACCCTGTACTAATAGATCGTTCGCCAGAATCTAATAGCGTTGGCCCTCTTTCGGCCGCTGAGGCTGTTCGTGTCGGGTATCGAACTGCGCCATGCACGTATCGTGCTCTTGAAAGCAACACACTGGCCTTATGTAGCCGCGATATACGCCTTCGAAGCTCTCAAGCAACGTTTCAATTTAGGTAATGACGAACAGGATCTGTTTGCAGCAAGATCGCGATCGTATAGACGTCCACTGATAGCAGGTCGTAACAATCCAACCCCTGAGGCATCGCGACTCTCGAAAGCGAGAACCAGGTCGGAAGCATCTCTGCCAATGAAGCGAGCAGCGTATGAAAGTCGGACTAGTCATGCGGATAGCAGTGATTACGTGGGCGAGATCAGACAGTTGAAGACGATGATTGAGAAGCTAAGCATGCAGGAAACGTTGGTCGACCGATTACGGACGCAGGAGTCGATGATAGAGAAGCTGGGTGCACAAGTGGAGGAGCTGACACGGCGGCTAGCGAAACCAGAAGACGGGCAGACGTGATCGACGTGTTCGCAAAGCCGGGCTTCTTTTGCCGGCACGAAGCTGTGTACAGTGTGGCAGCAAAGGAGGCGAATTGTGAAGCGTGTTTCAGAATTGCGAGCCTGGCAATCCCTATGTTCAGCAGAAGCGAGCCTTCCCTTTAGCGGGTTAGTGCCTCTCGGCCTTATCATCAACATCTCCCCACGTTTCAAGCATGTGCACGTTTGCGATCGGCATCCATTAACTTTTTGTCTTGCATATGGACAACCAGGGAACTATTGCAGGCGGAGCTATGGATGATCCCGAATTCAGCTTGTCCATGCCTATGGATGGTCCCACGACGGAGTCGCTTTACAGCGTCCCAGGACCCTACTTCTGTCGGTAGCAATCTACCCTCGGGCGCGTTTGCCCGCGGCTGCGCGACTTCAAACGATCGCATCCAATGGTTCTGTTGAGGAAGAGCATTGCTTATGGTGTCGGCATGAAAGACAGAGCGTCGCCGATGTACGGAGTACTCGCCTGCTACTTCTCTGCTATCGACTGCGCCATGGCTCCTTTTTATTCCCGCACAGCTGGTTGGAGGGGGGTAGACGAGGGTACTCGGATGGCTGTCACGTCTCAGCAAGCGAAACGGTGCTAAAAGAGTAGCGCAATACATGGGGGACGCCGCTCCATGTCGGGTACCTCGAACGGTGGGAAGCGTGCTAGCGTGGACCTGGAGAAGACTGCTAGTCTGCTGGCTGCGGTGCGTGCTGCAGGTAGCTTGGGGCGGAGGTTGGCGCATGCAACAAGGATGTTCGTACCACGGTATATTTCCTACCAGTCTAAGGTAGGAGTAGCTTCACAATCACCCCCAAAGGACTGCTTGTCGTTCTTTGCCTTCATAAGTTCATACGACCCAGCCTAAGCTGCTAATAAAATGGCTGTCGGTGCCGCATCGGACTTGACTCGGATTCAATACTACTTCTACTACGACTGTTCGCACAAAGCCTAACCAGCTCGACGAGAAAGTAGCGCAATAGTCTTTCTCGATCCTGTCGCTACTGTCCTCATAAACATTATTGCTATCGCGTCCCCCCACAGCTGTCACCGCCCGCCTAGCCTCCGTACCAACTCTTATATAACCTGTTCATCCTACCTTACCCTTCCCGATCCTCATCCGTTGCCTACAGCCAGCCACGTTCCAACAGCTCCCTACCCGTCAGCCCTCTGACAAATGTCACACGCCGTATAAGATCTCCCTCGCCGCCAACATCTGCTAGACCCTCATCTGTCGGCTCGTCCCATCCACCTGGGCGCATCGTTCACACGGGGCACTGTCCATTGTCACGCGAGCCATGATGAGTCTCACCCCACAGTCTATGCGATCACCGATATCACCATACGAGCAGCAATCGAAGCATTCTTTCCCGTCGCAGTATCCATTGACACCACGAGCCGATCAGGGCGTTCAGAACCACGGTTTAGGGCTTTTCGGCTGCTCATTGCCGCAGCAAAGCACCGTTCACAATTTACCACCTTCACCTCAACCATCAGAGAGCTGGCAGCAACAGTCAATGATGGAGCAAGATTTTCCGCAGTCGTCCCAACCTCCGGACATCTTTACAGCAGCTTTCGACCCCTTCTCGGGATATTCGGCGCATTCCAATACAGGCATGTTCTCGACACAATCTCCTGAAGCACCTGGTCTGGTCTTTTGCCAGACTCCGCCAAGCATAAACATGCCCTCTCACCGATCGTCAATCTCTTCATCGTACTCGTCCTCCGAATCATCATATTATCAAGACTCAGACACGATGTATACGCCGAGGGTCAAGGTTGAAGAAGCAAGTGACTGGTACCCCTCACCAGGGAACGAGCAAGTACTTCAACGATCCTTGACCACACAAGGACTACCTCCGTACTCGACCGGTGTTTCGCCAGTCAGTGCACCGGGGGAGGATCTATACCGTACGCAAGCAGCAGACTGGCCGAGGCCGCAAGCTCCTGGCTATCCAATTGATCTTCACACCACCGGAAGCGGGCGTCGTGCTACCTATGATGGCGGACCAGTCCTGCCGAGTGTTGGGCGTGCCAAGAAGAAGCGTCAACGAACCACTCCCGAGGAAGCCACGCACGAGTGCGGAGTGTGTGGCAAGCTCTTCAAGAGGAGTTACAACTACAAATCGCACATGGAAACCCACAATCCGGAGCGGAAATACCCACATCCATGTACGGCCATGGCTGGGAGCACGCAGTGCACGAAAAAGTTCCAGCGGAAAACCGATCTTGATAGGCATTACGATAGCGTAAGTTTGAACCTTTGATGACATAGTCTAAGTATTAACTAGGCCTCAGGTTCATCTCAAGGCGCGGAACCACCGATGTCCTCTGTGCGGCAACCGGTTTGCGCGGAGAGACACGCTGCGAAGACATACCGAAGACGGATGCCCCAAGCGACTCGAAGTTGGACTCAGCGAAGGTCCAGGTGCAGCACCTGCTCGATTGTCTTTCACCCATTACCCAACACGCCACAGTCTTGGAGGACCGCGGCCAGGACCAATGGCACCACCGCATCCAGCAGCGTCAACAAATTTCGTACCTTACAGCCGTGCCCATTTTGGCAGCAGTCCGACGATAATGGCTCCAGCGTACGCCTCATGACAGAATAAACTTTCTATGATTTTGCGTAGGATTCAGGGACCGGGTCTAGGCGACATGGAACATGGGATTCTCGGCTCCTTCTGCGATGCTTGCAGGATCTCGCAGGCCAGGTGCGAAAACGGAGTCGGGCTATTAGGAATGGGATTCTGGGACTGAGAGGCTGTGTCATGTTTCATGTTCATCATGGTTTTCACGGTCGATGCAGGTTTTCGCGGGTGGTCGAGCTTACGTCAGCCATCGTTGCATTTACTTTGGTTGCCTTATTCTTCATTTCCTTTCATGTTCCTCAGAGGACGCATGGTCAGCTATGACATTGGGGGCTGTACATCTATTGTCTGCTTTGCTCGAGGGTAGACATCCATCCGCACCATACACAGACAAATAATCAACTATCATCTTTACGGTATCTGCAGTACCTATCGTACAGCTGAAACACAACTACTGCTCCTGACACATCAGATCTATCGCCTGAAATTGAATCGGATTAGAGGTTGCATGTCGCCGAGTGCCAATGATTTCCCGGGCATCGAATCCTCGGCGTTAGTTCCTGCGTTCGACATGGGCTGGGCGCTAACAGAGCAGCTTCCCTTGTCCTTCGACACCCTCACACCTTCTCATGTGCACGCTGAGCCAACGGACAATCGCCGGAAACCCTGAGGCTGAATAATTCTAGCTGCCATTTTCTGGAGGCATGCGTAATGCGCGGAAGAACAGATGGACAACGCACGTTCCATCCGGCATGTCAGCTCATGCACGCTTTCATCACTACACCGAGAAAGGGCAAAGTGGAGGATGCTATGCCGGTCAATGCCACTGGATTTTTTACATCTAGTACTTCTAAAACAAGGTAGGCTTAGACATTGATGGCCAAATTTCACCTCGCGTGCGAGACCGTTCAGAGGTCTCCACTCCTTCCAAGATCTGAAGCGCACGGGAATGCTGTCGTTTATATCTGTCGTTGGTCGAAGGGTCCCATAAAGGTGGTGTCAAGGCTGTGCAGTGAAGCAGGAAGAAACTGGTGCCTGCGGAGAGAGTCGATTCGGTTGGTCGAGACATTCTCCACAGCGACAATGGACGTTATGTCGCTGCCTCCGAGTGCCTCAAACATATCTCAAACTGCTCTCCGACCGGTTCGATGGGTCAAGGCAGACGGCGCACTCGCCGATTCGCCATATTTTGTGCCGAATTTCGATCGCCCACGCTTTGAACGGCTTGTCTAGCTTGTACTCGTACATGATCTTCTCGTCAGATGACCATTGACTGGCATCTCCGACACGAAGATGCGCTTATCATACTTTAGGACTCCCCCTCGCGGTCAAGTAGGCATGTCCGAGCCAATCTTCCCAGCGCTTGCCTTCATCGGGCCAAATGCTAGTACACGAAGGCTTCAAATTGCGACTTTGCGGTTTCCCACCACTTGTCCCCCGTGCTGCAGCCTTCCGGTGAGAACGGGCTTTCCCGTCGGTGGCTGGACTATGGTGGTAATCTCTGCCAAGCCATGATGACGATGGAAGTTGAAACTCCTCGATCACGAGGCTAAAACACCCACTTGCACAGTTAGTGTTCCTTACGTCGCTAGCAATTGCCCGACTGTCTTCGAACCACAACCGAATGCGGGGTTGACTGCTTGAAGAATGGAGGAGCTCACTTCAAGCACCACGTCTTTTTCTCTAGCTTCTAAACAAGCACCCTGCTTGCACCTCGCCGGTTCCTGCACTCTTGGACCAGGTTAGCCAATCAACATTTTCAATCTCAGCAAAACAAAGCACACTTTCCCTCCAATCGCAATGGTTGCCCTTATGCGCAAGATGAGCGTCCGAAACTGGTAGGACTAGTAGAAACGCAGGGAAGAGACTCTGGGAGGGTGTGCGGACAAGGACACCAAGTCTGTCACGTCCTATCAGCACAGAGCAGGGAAAGGCTTCGATCACGTGCGTATCGTGGCGACGGAAGGCTCAATCATATTCGAAGGACTGCTGCCTGCGCAGGATCCTCTGCTCCGACCGATAACCGCTTCAGGGGACTTCACGCAGCGTAACCAGGTCCGTGGATCATCCATCATGTCAAATCGATTGGACGAAAGCACCCATCTAAGGGTTTGGCAATTCAGGTACTCGTTAGCGAATCCGAGTAGCTTCGAAACTGTTGGATATATCGCTAGACGTTGGAACAGAGTATGAGTCCGATGGTTCTCGATCATAATGATCAATGACACCGTTTGCAATAACACCGCCTGCAGTAAAGAGACCATGGGGGTACACAGACACTTGAGCACTGTCCACGCAGCCTCGATGACGGTGCTCTGGGCTAGTCTGAAGCCAGCGACGGGTCTCCAAACTGTTGGTGGCAAAAGCGGGAAGCACGCGTGCATCCACTGACAAGTATGGTTTGTATCCACTATGCCGTTAGAAGTTATTCCCACAACGGCATCAATGATCTGACTGCGTTTCAGCTTCTGATGCACGATTTGCGCCAAGCCTACTCCACGTGTGAAGCCGTCGGTCTCACTCGCATGTGGGTCGCGGGAGGGAAACGTGCGTGCAGACATGGATGTCTACTATCTAAACGAAGGCATCAGCCTCTCGGCTCTTCGCAAGGCGAAAGGAGATGGCAACGGGCAAGGAAACGCTATGGGTCCTGATTCTTGGTTCTCACTGCATCAGCATGCGTCCCGTCGACAGTGACACCAGCATTTGGTTCCCTCACAAGCCACACGGGAAGGGTATCGAGACAGAAGCGTAAGGTAAGGTAAGGTACTTTAGCCACTCGACTGAAGCGGGTGATAAGCGGTGCACGGGGCTCACTTCGATACAACTGCTAGCCTTCCCGAACCCTAAAGTATTTGAGCCTCTGAGCGTGGGCTTCGACTCAATAGACCATTCCACCAAGATGCTGAGTCGCACACCAGCAAGGCAAGTTCGTTTGATCGACGTCCATCACAGGTATCTGGATTCGTACCTTGATCGACCCAGGAGCTTGGGTCTCGGGTGGAGCCATGGGCGTAGACATTGGTATACCTCGCACTCGTACTTCTGCCTCGATGGACCCCTCACAATCCTGAAACTGCAGATCACTCTCGTGTTTCCCCCCACTTCTTGGACGGCTACTCGGTAGATCCGGTTTCCTCGGCTGCATTACGATCAGCTTCACCAAAAGTCTCGCCCTCTCGGCATACTCGATCCAGACATGGATGGACGTCCAAATTACCACTTTCGTCGAATCACAGCTACGTAGCATCCACACATGTTCTGCATCTGTGCTCGGAACTTCGGAAGGCGCGAGCTGGAACGTGCTGCCTGCACCTGACCGTGGCTGAATGCGAAAGCCTGGCCCCCGCCCGAGTCCCAGTACTGTGGGTGTTACTCCATCGATTTCGATTGTTCTCTCGCAGCTCTCGACTGGGCTGAACACCTACCAGCTTGCACTGCCTGAAGGACCTCACTAATGCATCTGACCTGATTCAACTTTTACCCTCTGCCACGTATGTGCCAATGGCAGCCAGGTACTGTTTCAGAATCCTACCATCTCAATCAGTATCAGCGGATCTAAGCGTGTGATCAAGGCAAGTAATTGGCTTTCTCCCGGCCTTCCCATCCCGCTTTCTTCCAGATGATCAACTTTCACACAACTACTGGGCCGTTTCACATATGCGCCGAACGTTGGTGTAAATTCTCGCGCTGCTCTGGCAGTTTTCGTAACCATTATCTAAAACGCTGTATGGAATGATTCAGGCGAACACTGCACACAGTCTGGACTGAGGTCTTGCAGGCCGAAAGTCGTCAAAGATTGCTTGGAGGGGACGTACGCGAAGTATCGGCCATTGTCAACCTGAAGGAGCGGCATAAAGCTCACTTAGCAGTGATATGCTCTATCGGGCTTCAGGAACCACTGCTTCCTCGTGCTGCAACGGCCGGACCATTTGAGGGGTCTGCCCCACTCGAAAGCCTGTCATAAAGAACAACTAGTATCGGACAATCTCGGAGACTAATTTACCTATGCCTGGATCTAAAATTGCAATAATGGCCGGGTTATTGACCACTCGGTGGCGACACCCCATAAAACTCGCATTTGTGAATTCCCTAAACTCGGATCCACGGTGATCACTGGTGATTCGACACCACAGACTCGGACTCGAGTCTAGGCTCAGTGAAAAATACCAGACTTACGACGACTCACCGCCCAACATTCTCCGGTTCTTGCCCCGTCGTTGCACATACCACGGGATTCTATCTAAGCATATACCGTCACCATGGGTGCATCATACCTTATGTACCATCTATTGCTTAGCGCCTTCGTCAGGCTATGTTAGCTACATACGGTCAGGAGTAGCTCCTCTCTTTC
>JAABUL010006513.1_pt1 | contig 13399 bp, 15 predicted proteins | sample 5559151 | NCBI WGS metagenome assembly JAABUL01 (sample SAMN10711876, study PRJNA513368) | rock metagenome | isolation source: Antarctica rocks | place: Antarctica: Victoria Land, Pudding Butte sud | reverse complement strand
GCCATCTCCCATGCCCTTCAACAATGACCGCACACGGCCTTTAGTTATATCATCCGCCGCGATAGTCTCGACTTCACTCTCGAAAGCACTAGTATTCCAAGGCTGTTGGTGATATGATAGGCCATGTCGCAGACACCTCCCCATTTCAGTCTCTTCGTCATCATGGTTGCCCGCAGCTGTGCCTATGCGAGGCAAGCCTTTCCCACGAAGTTTTGACACTGCCTTAGAAGACTGTTTGGTGCCTCTTTTCTGCTTTTTAGGCGTCGATAGAACGCTTCCAGGCTGAAGCTCCTCGGCACGTCGTTTGTTGGATGTCGGCGAGATGGAAGGAGATACTGTGTTTGTGCTTGCTAACGAATGTATCCGCAAGGAAGTCTCCGCCACCGTGAGATCAGCGGAACGAGAAGGTTTGTCTATGCGCTTATCAGGCCCCTCTGTGATCGATCCAATGACCTCTGCCTCAAACGTGGACTCTCGAAGGCAGTGCAAGGGCGGGCTTACTACGGCAGGCAAGATATCGCACGGTATGGCGTGTGACGGCGAATGCACTGCCCCTACAGCGTCGCGATTTCGATCATTCTGATCCCAAGTCCCAGTTGGCGAGAGATTGTGGTGACGCTCAATGCTGTTTGCTATGTCTCTCCTGGGCTGGCCGCTGAAAAGATCGTCCAAATCTCTAACTGGCGTACTCATGTGACAGAGGTTAGGCTGGAGGGCCAGTGGTGGTTCAAGGTAAAGCTGTGATAGGTGGATAGTATTATCCATCAGACGGCCTTGACAGGGCGAGGCAGTAACGTCGCAATCTTGACACGCATTGGCCACCATTGGCAGGAGAAAGATGCGGTCTCGCACCTTTCCCAAAAATGCTTCACCAAGTGCAGCAAGATCTCCAGTATATGCGTGGTCTGGTCCCATTGAGAGCTGGCTGATCATCTTGAAGAAACGCTTGAATGCCGTTTAGTTAATACTAATCGAGTACTGAAGCAGAGACTGACATTAGCAACCTCATCGGCTGCGAGATTCACCACGCCTTCGAGCTCAGCACCCAGCTGACGGATATCATAGGGTCGGCAGCGATACATTGAAGATTTGCTGGAATCGTCCAAATTGCGTGTGTGAACGTTAACAAATGGTACACTATCCAGGTCATGAAGCAAGGTGGCATTGGTGGCCAGGCAAAGACGCTGCGGGGTCGTGCTTTGAATGCGACACTCCGCTCAAGTCTTACCGAGCCAGCGCACGGAGAGACCCTCCAAGCAGGTCTACAGTATGGTTTCGTCACGATGTGAGCGACACGGCTTGGATGCTACACAAAAATATTGCTTCACGTGGGCGCGGCGGTAGTGTGCACGTCCTGCGCTGTGCTCCGGGAACAAGGAACCCCAGCACAGCGCAGGACGTGCATACGACCGTCGCGCCCACGCAAAGCAGGCCGCGGAGCGCCAGTCCTGTAGTAGAGGCAGTAGAGTGCCATGTGGTAAGTCCCAAATACCCGTAACGAACCAACCCGCCAATGACGATGTGGGATAGAGCAGTAGCCGCGCCGCCTCATATGCTGTACCTAGTCTCCCTCCATCTCCACCTTCAACCCAGTCAGCTTCCTACGATGATACTTCCCACAAGCGCCGCCGCCTGCGGCCGATCATCAATCCATCTCCCCCTTCCCCACCGTTGTGGGCCCCAGCATACGAGCGCAGCACCAGCAATAAGCCACTCGCCTCCCAGAATGCAACAGACGCCGAGTACTCGGGACCTCGCTCAACCTCTTTTGCAAGACATGACAGGGAACGAGAGGGTGTTGCGCACCTGGCAGGAACGCTCGCTCGAGCCAGACATGACGATTCTGATCTACGAAATAAGTGGATGGATGTCTCGCGAGGCAATTTAGAGAACGTGAACGATCAATTCAGACGTATCTTTGTACTGGAGCAGGAAAGGAACACCCATCAGCGGCGTTGCCAGCAATTTGCGCAACGGATTGCGGCGGAAGAGAGGGAGCACGGCAAGCTGCTACTTGAGGCGGAAGGGTGGAGAAAGGCATGTGAGAGAAGGGCCGTCACAATTCGGGAGGACAAACTGGCAGAGCAGCAAGAACGCGCACTACTTGACGAGAAGGAACAGGAATTGACTGCTTTACGTGATCTCCTCCTCAAGCGAGACGCAGGCAGTGCGGAGTGAATCTAGCCTGCCAGCAAGCCGCTACTGCCGCTGTCTATAGCGTCCACATGCACTTCGATGCCAGCGTCTTCATAATCAGTGATCCTATCAGTTGTCAGCTGGGTAGCCGCCTCCACCTTTGAAACGGTCTGACAGACCCTAAAGCGCGTAGGGGAACACGTATGTAACCCATGTCCTCTCCACAGTCTAGCCAGCAAGCGCCGATAATCGCCTTCATCGCCAAGATCAAAGTATTTGGAGCAATAGTAATGCTCTCTAGGCGTGGAGACCTATACAAACAGCTTCCGATTCCAGCCGGCGTTGCCAAGTTGCAAAGTCGCACGTCGACACAAAGTTAATCAACATGTCCGTGAGGGCGACTACGCAGTCAGTGCCTACCCGCATCCGTAGCGAACTAATGAAAAGCTCACCATGAGAAGGCCGGCGAGATACCAGTCCTTGGTTGTTACAAGCTTCAGCACCACATCTCCTAACGTTGCAAGACGTCGATTGCCGTCAGTTGTTTCTGCACCCCCAATCTCCAGCCCGTTTCGGTGTGGGGCAGTTAGTGCTGTGGCGGAGTAGGTTCTTGTTTCTGAAATTGTAACCAAGGATGCTCTCTACTCGTTGTACGTTAATTTCAGACGCCATATCTGCACCGATGGGAGGTATCAAGGCGGTGGTCGTTCAGGTAACATAATTTGTGAGTCCGATTGGTAGCAACTTAGAGCTTTCAGTACGATTGTAATATGAATTGAAAACAGGTATACATGCGGCAACCTTGGGTTCGTCATGTCTCTACTTGATTGGCTAAGAACGTTTTGGCGCTCGAAGTCGCTGTCACGCGAAGCGCTTGGAGTGGGCGCTTTTTCTTGGCTGGAGCCTCGCTGATCGTTCTTTCCGTCTTGATGCTAATGTTCGCCGGGTCCAAACGCTGGGTCCGCCAACCACCGCGTTGTATTTTTTTTGGCTATTTACCAGTGGACTTTGACATTATTGAACTGCTTTGTAGATCCCAAGCTGTAGTTGGGCATCGCATACACTCATCCTGCGCAGCAGATTCCTGCATCGAGACACTCTGCCTGCGAGATATGACGGTCAGCTATAGCATTGCGCATGTGCCAGCTGAACATTCTTACAGAACCGGCTGGACCTGACCTGAGCCTCAAACCATACCTAAAGCAGTAAGCTCATGCAAGAAGGCTTGTTTCGACGTCGCATCATCGCTTAAAGAGGTATGAGGAACACGCCGAAGAGAAAAAGCTGCAGACTTCCGCGCACGTGATACATTCAACGCTGCTACGAAAACGGTCACGTGACCTTGTATCAACCTTCAGAGTTTCACAAGCAAACTAGTGACTGACAGTTAGACCTTTTTTAGATAACGGAGCCTTGAACAAGTCGTGATGTATTGGCTGGTGTAAACAACATCGAGCCCTCAATCGGAGAACCTGTCCTGAAGTAGTATTTGAATTTGCACAACTTCAGTGATGACCAATTTCGGTTTAGCCTACCCACGCGGGATCCCAACTTACTCCGGCTGGCTTCACATTCCCAAAACTTCACCAGTTGACCTCTCGTTTTACTCACGCTGCGTTCCTTGGCTGAATGTTGCATGCACTACTGCACCGTGCGCATGCGAAGGTGGTGCTTCGAGCCTATCCTGTGGCCGCCATTCTTGCCTTGACTGCAGCGCCTTAGCAGGTAAGAGCATGCCATGTTGCAGCGACCATTGACGCCGTGCAATTATGCTGTCGGTTGACGCATATGTTACTGGGGAAAGCTCCATCTTACTTGGCCATGCTCAAAAAGATCCTTCCACCCGAATATGGGAATGTTTCTGCTTTTGGGTGTGCTCACATGAGAACTCTGAACGCAATCTACCACTGTCATGGCAAGTTTTGGAATGTCGTGTGCAAAAGGGAGCGGTCGCGAACTGAAAAGCAACGGTTGCGCTTCGCGAGCCGGTTGTTGATTTGAAAGACAGTCCCAGAACGAAACTCCAAGCTTCTTTGCTGGCGCCTGCCTACGTCAGTCAGTACGGGAGCGGGGCTTTCGGAGCGGCCCGCTCGCATCAGCAACGGTGCGACAACACATCTTTGTGATGCATGGTACTGCAGCAAGTCGACAATGCAGAGAGAACCCTTCATATACTGGTGCTTTCCCGCTCACAGTAGCCCGTGGCTGCTTCTCTTGTTTGGATCAGAACAAAGTTCTCTGCTGATCAGTGGCACGAATATGCCAGGTCGTGTCGACGCTTGTCTCGGCCTATGAAAACGTAGATTAACAAACATGAGATAGCGTAATGGAGAATCAGGTTCTGGGTGTACAATTGTTGCAGCGCGCGGGTTTTGTGCAAGGCCGATATTGCAATTCTCTGTACAAGAAAGAAACACCGGTATCTCGACAGAATGATGGCTGGAAGAGCGCATGACTGCTCCATTGCTGCTCGGATCCTTCACCAACATCGAAACCTATGGTAAAGACGCTCGACGGCTTGACATGATTTGCTTGTGCCGAAATCCAAACTCTTCCTTGAGGTGTCTTCTGCGGCTGTTGTCCATACCGACAAGTGTTCCTCGATCATCACGCCTTCTTCTTCTTCTTCTTCTTCGCAAAAGCTGGCTTCTCCCGCGTTGACGTGTCCGGTGTGATCTGTTGTAAGCCATGTTGGCTTGACTGTGAGTTAGGTATCTCTGCCAACACTTGATTGTCAAGTTGTTGTGAAAGTTCGGAAGGCTCCGATAGCTGTGGCTCCGACTGTTGAGAAAGTTCGAGAGCGAAGTCAGGCGGCAAGTCGTCCACGAGGAACCGGATCCTTTGGAGGAGAGTGAGCGAGTAATAGTAAACCGCCACAGTGAATTTGTAGGTCGTCCATTTCTCCTTGCCATTTAGCGCTGTGATGTCAAAGGTGTGAATCTGATGGCGGTGTATCGTCGTCTTAGGTCCGTCAAACACAGGGTAATAGCCATACAATCTCACTGTTCGGTGATCGTGAGAAATCGAGAAAGTCTGAAGTTCTCTGTGAAGTTCCTTCTCCCTCTTTCCCAGTTTGAAAAGCTCAACGATACCTCTTACTGCAAGAGTCATGCTGTGAGCGTTCTGTCGATCTGCAAGGTCCAGTCCTGTGGCACCGTACTTCACCTCGCAGGTCAGGAATGGAAAGAACATGTAGTAAGTAGCCCTGAAATAGGATAAGCTTGAAATGTCACCAAGCAGAGGCTGAATTTTGCGGAGCTGATCATCCGAGAACACAGATCGCCTGAAGCCAATGGCAAAATCGGGTTGTGGACGAGGGCTTGTGATGGGGATAGAGTTATTCCAGCCCTCATTGACGCTTTCACCCAGGATGTCGAGATCCCCAGGAGCACCGAATGCGGCGAGACTTTCTGGAGAGGGAGCGAGTAATCGAGCGAAGTCTAGGATAATTCTGGCCTCGTTTTTGTCTCGTACGTTTCGACAAGCTGTATCGAAGACATCGTCACCGAATAAGGTATCTTTCGGAGTAGTACACTCCCTCTTAAGTAGATCCTCATGGAGAGCCTTGCTTGCGTCTGTGATTCCGAGCCGAGATTCATCCATATAGCTGTCGCCGAGTGTCTCAAGCAAAGTCGGTTAGCTTGCATTCCGGTATGGAGCGCTCTTCTCTTCTCTTGGCCTTTGGTCGCTTGGGGTTGCAGAACGAGTAAGACTGGTGTCTGATCGTTTACGTCGAAGAGACGCGGACGATTTTTGCCTCGCGAGTAGATGATGCATCCTGTACTCATGAAGATACTCCTCTGGCCAAGTTTTTTGCTCTGCCCAGTGACTGATATGGCTTTGCTGAGACGCGCTGAGGCAGTTGACGGTCCCTCGATCGAATCTCTGCTTGTGAGAAGGGCCGTAGGGTGAAGGTCGAAGTCGTTTCTGAGGTCGCCCGATCGGTACGTGGTTCGTTGTGTCGTCCGCCTCTCGGAGACGCTTTGGGCGCTTTGGTGGTAAAGGAAGGGATTGAGTCTGTAGGTTCCGCAAGTTAGCTTAGTTCTCCATTGTAAGGCGAACGCTCTGTACATACCTCGTGCACGGAGAGAGCCGCGTGTCTCCTTCCAGGCTTTTGTCCGTCTAGACTCCGTTGGAGTTGCGATATGCGTGCACTCCTTCGTTGTGCTGTTACCTGCTTGACACCTTCAGACGATATTGCTGTGAAGAGTCAGATCAAATGGGTTCGCTGCAGACCACAGATCGGTGTGTACCTTGGTCTTTCTGAGCTGGAGCACCCGGTCTCCTTTGGGCGCGTACAAGGTCTCGAGGCCTGGCCATGGCGAACGGATTCACAGAGGGTAAGCGCCTCACTTATGTAGCCGCCAGGGTTGAAAGGAAGTGGTGGTATGGCCGCGAATGCGTAGGGCTCGCAAGCAGTCCCGATGAAATGCCAAGCCCGGGAGATGGCCCCCCGCACGCTATCCTTAATTGGGCGGATGCTAATTCCGGCTTCATTGATGTCCTCGAGGGGACTTCCAATACAGCTTTAGAGTCCATTACTACGTAGCGAAAAACGCACTGTAACCTATAGTGGACATATCTACCGCAGTGTCGGATGGCTAGAGCGGCACTGGCGCAAGTTTTACGAGTGGAATCCGGGCAGTCGATCAGCAAGAGGCGACGCCTTATAGCGACGAGAAGAGGCATACCGCGCGGTCACGTGGCAATGGTTCGTCAAGCACGGCCAACACGCTAGCTTCTTCGAAATTGCTAGTATCACTGCGGAGGCAGAGGACAACTGGTTTGAAATTTCGAAGCACTCTACTTTAACGGTATCACAAGTGCGAAGGAATCCCCGCCATGGCTGCAGACGACGTGCTGGACGGCCTACCTCAACGACCAACTACTTGGCGCTGTCGCGACGCAAGCAATAGGACTCGGGTACAGGACCGCTCCTTCTTGCTCTTGAGCAATCATGCTCTCCCTGGTCGTGGATTGCTCAAGGATAATTCCCGAGACTGCGACGTCTGCCGCAAGAACTCCTCTGGCAAGAGAGGTGGCAGGAACAAGGACTTGCGCAGAGCAAAATCTACGATGGTACGCTCACATTCGACGTAATTCTGCCCATTCATGGCAGCTGCCGTCCACACTGGTGCATCAGGACAAAGAAGCAACCGCGGATCTTTCCCATGAACGTCCTTGGGGGCTCGCAGCTCGATGCGATCAAGTCGAAAGTGCTGCGCAATCCACTCCAATATAGTTTCCCATTGGCCTCCATGAGGGAGAAGAGTAACGTGTTCGAGCCGGAGGTGACTGAGGCCCTTCGTACGAGCGAAGAAGGCAAGGAGGTGGGGAGCGCCAGTAGCAAAGGATAGGTGCAGGCTTCACAGATGCTGCAGCGCCGGAGCTGAATCCAATAAAAGCCTTTTCGACACCTCTACCAGCTCACCAAAGCTTGCTGTAGAGTTTGGTTTGTGGATCAAATCTATGATCGAAATATGTGTATGAGCCGCAATCATCATCCAAAGCCCACTCGCGGAATACCAGGCTTAGTTGCTCCAGCTTCACAGCCTGCTTGAGGCTATGTGACAGAGCAGAGGCGACGGATTCCAGCTCGTTCGGATCCTCTGACCAGCCTGTCTCAATGCGACAGAATAGGGCGACCAGGCCGGAAAACCCGCATTCCAACACCATAATATCTCGCGTAAGCGCCTCGGTATATTTTATAGCGGCCAGAGGAACACCTACATCATCGACCCAGCTTTCCAGCGCCTTGTCGACATGATCGTGGCCGGGAAAAGAACGCATTGAGAGTCGGTCACTCCAGTCAAGGAGGCGCCGAAGATGGGGCGCACTCCAGAATGCGTGTCCCCGTGTGTATAGTTGTAGGGACTGAAGCGAGCTGGGTGCCTTCAGGATGGTACGGATGGCGATATAAAGCTGAAGCGCATCGATGTCAGGGTCACTGCCATAACTTCCTTCGGCAACAAGGCCCTCAAGGTGAAATTCGATCCTTCCCCACGTTCGACCCCAACGATCTTCGTCTTGTTGACAACCACATGCCAGTGGCTGAGACTTACAGGTGCTACACAAATCATGCATTGGACCAATTTTTGGAGCACCTCCTCAAGGCCGGCATATCGAAGATCATCCGAGTTGGGGGGCAAAGTCGCTCCGATTTATTCGAAAACCACAACCTTCGAAACATTTCGCAGAGTGAGTCTAAGACCAGACACGAAGGTTGGCAGCTTGCTACTGCGTACAAGAAACTTGAAGAGTATGAAACAAGTTCACAACGTACTCTAGGTCGAGTGCATGGGATAGGCCGTCGTTCAGAGTGGAAGTATTTCCAATACCACCTCGCCCGTAGGTACGAAAGCATACAAGCACAATTCAGATCAGACGACTCCAGCGGATTCACTACAGTTGGTCGACATCCATTCGATCTCTGGGCAGCTAGTGGTGTACCCGATTGCGGTTCCATGGCACAAGCTGGGACCGCAACTCTAGTGATGAATGTTGATAGCATCATCCAGAAAGCGATTCGAGATGTCCAGTCTCTTCCGTCCGCGGAGAGACGCGTACTCACTGAGCCCTGGATTCGGGAGCTTCGTCAAGATGCAGAAGAAGAATGCGGAGGACGCACGACGTAATATCTCGAGCGTCCATGAGGAAGTCAATCGACGGCTATTGCAGGGTGCGGACGTTATTGGCCTGACAACATCCGCCCTTGCAAAGAATTTCACAACCCTCCAACGCGTGCAATCCAAGGTCGTCCTTTGTGAGGAAGCTGGGGAGCTAATGGAGCCACATATCATATGCACACTCTTACACACCGTGGAACACTTTATCCAGATCGGCGATCATAAACAGCTCCGTCCATCCATCAACAATTTCCGCAATTTATCTCTCGAAAGCTCTCGTGGAAAGCTTTACCAGCTTGACCGGAGCCAATTCGAACGGCTTTCAGTTAACCAACCTGGAAGACCGGCAATGCCTGTTGCTCAACTGAATGTCCAAAGACGCATGCGTCCCGAGATATCTGAGCTGATTCGAGCGAATATTTACGATAAGTTGATAGACCATTCAAGCACGATGCAATTCCCAGATGTCGTCGGCATGCGTCACAACGTGTTTTGACTCCACCACGAGAACCTGGAGGAAGAGAAGCAAGCAGACGTTCATCACAACAAGTCAAAGTCCAACGACTGGGAAATTGAAATGGTGCACGCTTTGGTGCGTCATGTGGTTCGGCAAGGAGTCTACGGTAGTAACGATATAGCTGTGTTGACGCCATACACTGGCCAGCTGCAGAAGCTACGCTCAGCAATGCGGAATGACTTCGAAATCGTTGTCAGCGATAGAGATCAAGACGCCTTGATCAAGGACGGGTTTGACGGTCAGAACCATGTCGAGGACAGGGCCGCTCCAGAGCCGCAGAACAAAAGGAATCCGCTGAAGAAGAAAAAGTTGAGTGACCTCCTTCGTGTGGCCACGGTCGATAATTTTCGGGGCGAAGAAGCGAAAATCATCATAATCTCTCTCGTCCGGAGTAACAGAGACCGGAAAGTTGGATTCCTCAGGACCGAGAACCGGATCAATGTTCTCCTCAGCCGGGCCCAGCACGGCATGTACCTCATCGGCAACACCGACACGTACTCGAATGTTCCAATGTGGCAGAAAGTCATCGACTTGCTACGTGCGAAGGATCACGTCGGTACTTCCTGGGACCTCTGCTGCCCGCGACATATGAACACAATGATTCGGGCCCAGCAGCCAACCGACTTTGCCAAGTTCAGTCCCGAAGGCGGTTGCTGGGAGGCCTGTATGGACCGCCTTCCGGATTGCGGACACCGATGTCAAGCGAAATGTCATTCCAGGGCTATGCATGAGGTCTTCAGATGCGAACAGCCCTGCCAACGCCAACATGAAGTCTGCGGTCACTCCTGTCAGCAGCTAACCTACGGAGAGGATTGCGGTAGATGTGAAGTCGTCTTGACCAATGTCAAACTCCCGTGCGGCCATCTCAAAGACGATGTCTCTTGCTATCGGACGCGACACCTTAAAGCCATTCCTTGTCAAGTGGTGGTCACTAAGACAGTGCCTGGCTGTGGCCATACTGTCTTGGTGCAGTGCTCTCAAGAGCTGGATGATGCATATTGTTGCACAAGTCCTTGCGGGGCGACTCTTATCTGCGGTCATTGGTGTCCAGGTTCGTGTAGCAGGTGCACGAATGAAGACCAGGAAGGCAACCGCATTGTGGAGCATGTCAGGTGCGACAAGGTATGTCATCGGCCTTTTGGAACATGCAATCATGCTTGTCCCAAGCGGTGCCACGATGGATCAGGCTGCGGAATATGTATGTCTGGTTGCGAGGTGAGTATCAAGGGATCATACGATCGATCGCTCTTCCTAAGACGGCATAGGTATCATGCAAGCACTCTCGCTGCGATCTCAAGTGCCATGAACCATGTGCACCATGTGTTGAGCCATGCACATGGTCTTGTCCGCATGAGGGAGCATGCACGCTGCCCTGCTCGGCACCTTGTGACCGTCTTCCATGCAATCAACGCTGCGACGGACTGCTTCCTTGCGGCCACCGGTGTCCTGGGCTCTGCGGAGAGAATTGCCTTCCGGAGCATTGCGCAACATGTGGAATGCAGCTTGACGCGCAGGTCGACATGGTTGAGTTCAAGGAGTACAGGGAGATCAATTTGGATAAGACTCCAGTGATTGCTCTCGCTTGTGGACATTTCTTTACTGTTGAAACTCTGGATGGTATGTTCGGTCACTCTCGAAACACTACCCCTTTCTCCATTTCATTTTCCCGAGAACTCCTCGGATGATATTGTACAGAAGGCTGCACGTCTTTTTGCCTGCGCTGGCCCATCACCTACATTGCGCTGACGTGAGACCTTGCTGTCTAGGTTTGATCGGACTCAATAATGTCTACAAGCTCGATGCTACAACGGGCAACTTTCTTGGTCTGGAGGAAATATCTTCGAAACTGGCTCCCGCAATTCCAAATTGCCCACACTGCAAGCGGCCCATCAGGCAATACGCAACGCGGAGATACAATCTGCTCATCAATGGTGCGGTTATCGATGAGATGACGAAACGGTTCATTACTACGGGACAGACTGAGCTACAGGAAGTAGAGACAATATTTGTGGATGTTGAAAAGGATTTGGAAAACACCCGCCCAGATGTTACCAATGGCTTCTCTCCAGCTCTCTTGACAACCGCTCGCACAGGAGCGATCGCAGAGATGGCAAAAATCCTCGAAACTCGATACAAGAAAGCGGCGCAACTTCGATCTGCCGTGACTCAACTTCAGCGCCGAGCATCAGCACGCCACCAACCGGCGCACAAACTTCATGAAGCTACGATTCACGCTATACGAAAGAGAGAACCCATTGAAAGTGAGCTGGCGAAGCTCGAATTGGGGAACGCCATCGTAAGCCGCGAGCGCGATCATCGTATTACACTAGCAGCAAAAATGATGGAGATCAAGATAGACTGTATCACCATGGAGGACAAGCTGCGTGTGGTCTCCGCAGCGAGAGCGAGATGTGGAGATGATGTTGCTTCTCTCACCTTTCCCATGGGCTCGCCTCAGGCCTCCACTGACTTCGTCCTCAATGGTTGTGCAGACTTCATTACGCAATGTTCTGAGAGAGCCTTACCAAGACTTGTGGTCGAAGCATCCCTCTACTACGCTCGCATTACTCGTATGTGGCGGACGACTGAAACTCATGAACGTGAGATGGCGTGTCAATATCTTGATAAGGCCAAGGCCTTGCTTGAAGAGGCACAGACTCTATGCGTGGAAGGCTTCCGGGATGCAGAGACTCTGTCTCGGGCTGTCAGCGAGTCTCTCAAACTACTACGAAGGGAGTGGTACGGGGAAGTCACGAGCGAAGAAATTGAGACGATCAAGAGGGCGATGGTGGGTGGTCCACGAGGGATTACTACTCATTCAGGTCACTGGTATAACTGTTCTAACGGCCATCCAGTACGTAAGACTTCTTGCTATGGAGTGCTACATCAAACATCTGCTAACCAACGTGTGATAGTTTGCTATTGGAGAGTGCGGTATGCCCATGGAGCTCGCACTCTGTCCCGAACGGGGTGCCAGGATCGGCGGACAGAGTCATCAGACCGTGCAGGGTGTGAGCCGAGCGACGAACATGGAGCGGTGAGACTTCTATCCTGCTATTTGGGTATCTGGCGTGCTCTGCTCGTCCTTTGAGCAACGTTGCTTTAGAGTTCCTTTATTGAGTTTTACAGTGCGTACTAGGATTGCGAATCACCATTGCCACCATTGCATTCGAGACACCGAAGTCTCGAGGAGAGCGCAGAGCTTGACAACATATAGCGCAATCCACTAACGATACTCAGACTACTGCATGAGTCTCTATCCGCAGTCCCGCTTCGGCCGTTTGCTACCATCACCGAGCGATGTTTCCTGTCTCAACTAGCAGCTATCAATGCATCCCCGAGGCCACGCGCACCAAAGCATCTCCCACCTCTCGCCAACTGAACGTAACAGATTTCTATGTGATCATCGTTCACCTTGCTACTCATGTACGGACGTGCTGGAGCAGAAGCTGTCTGATGGTCTCGTTTCCTTGCTCCTGGGCTATTCGTAAAGGCGTTCTGTGGAACACGTCTTCCAATGTAAGATCTGCCTCCCCAGTTTCAAGGAGCAATTGGGTGATCGTAGCAGTCTGCAAAGGTCGTTCAAGTTCACCATCGCACTGAATCAAATCAATCAAAACAACATGAAGATACTGAGGCGTGACGTTCGTGTCAGGGAATCAATCTCCATCAGTCGTGATGCGGAGCGCTGCAAAAATGGCCGAGAACAGAAGTCGAAATCTCGTGACCTTGAATCTTCGGGATAAATTCACGACGGTTCTTTTGACTGCGCCCGGACTTTGAGATGTTTCGGTGCCGCGCTTCCGGCGTACCGCACAGCTTCCGCGTCCGATCCGAGCGGAGGTTGTCGTTCAACCCCGAGAAGCTATTGACCGCGAGCTTTTGATAATGGATATTTTGGAGCGCACTCCTCGCGTTTGTATCGCTTGCTGGCTTCGTCGTTTCTTAATATCTACTGCAGAAAGCCATGGCAGAGGTCAACGGTACCACTGTCGGCAGCTCCGATCCTCGTAACCCAGTTCCCTTGATCATCGACGGGAAAGAAGTCATCGGTCCGAACCATTTCAGTGTAATAAACCCCACCGACGGCAAAGAAGTGTGGCAAGCAGGCGGAGCATCG
>JAABUL010006511.1_pt1 | contig 13399 bp, 14 predicted proteins | sample 5559151 | NCBI WGS metagenome assembly JAABUL01 (sample SAMN10711876, study PRJNA513368) | rock metagenome | isolation source: Antarctica rocks | place: Antarctica: Victoria Land, Pudding Butte sud | reverse complement strand
GGCCACGCCGCAGCAGCGGCAACAGCCTGAATCCTGGCAAGGCGGGTGAAAGTGCAAGTGTGTGGCGCTCTGCTCAGTCTACTGGCAGCGGGCCCGTTCTCATCGTCAGCCAGCGCGTCGTCGGCTCAGTTCAGCAGCTGTTCTTGCCTCGGTAGCGACTCGCAGAAGCCTACTCATGTCTCTTCGAAATGAACAACTGCCACATAGATTTGCATTGCTTGATGCCGGCATGCTTGCGTGTGACCAGTGTGAGGTGCTGTCGCGTGTTTCACATGATGATGCGCAGGCGAGAGCTCTCGAAAACAGCAGAGGGCGTGGTGGGCTGCGCAGACAACGGCAGTGGCCATGTGCCGCATGAACGTGGCGCCGCTGTCGCGGCAGCCAACCTGAAGATGGCGGCAGCAAAAAAATGGGGGAAGAATGGTGGCATGGCGGCAAAGGGGATGATGGCAAAAGGAAGAAAAAGGAGACAAGAAAAATTGACAATGGTGTCAGCGGCAGAGTTAACGCAGCAACTCCTTTTCAACAGGGTTTGACCGATTCGGGATGCTCAATTTTGACCTCTATGAACGCTAATCAGCCTGAGTGAGGCTGGAACAGTGTAATATCTCTCTCTCTCTCTTCCCACCGTGTAGCAAGGGGACCAGAAGTCCACTGGGGAAAGTTTCTGTCCCTGGTTCCCTAGCACATAGCTACACACCAGAGAGATGCACACCTCATCAAATGGCGTTGTCCACCATGATGCCTGCAGACGTACATGTTCAAAACGCAAGTGCGCTGTAGCCTATGCGCCGTTGACCTGCAGCTTCGCCACGGACCGCCTTCTTGAGTTTCTCGAGTCCGTCCATGCCGCAAGCTTGAGCTTAAGCCGTACGGGTGAGAAGGCGCCTGCAGTGATTACAAAAAAACGACATGGCATGGTACACACGTAAGTTTGCATGAACAAAGAAGGCATGACGTAGTGCACATAGATGGAGGGAACTAGCGAAGGCTGTTTCGGTGATCCAGGCACTGGGGAAGAAAGATTCCTCCCACCCTTGATCGCCGCCAGCGGCCTCACAGTAGACCGCCCTAGAAGACCCTTTAGTTTTGGTAGTCCTTGCTTCCCGGCTGGTTTGAACAGCTGCAGACGCCCTGCACGCAGCCCTGCACCCGCACCGCCAACCATCAAGGTAATGCTCAAACATAGGTCTGCAAATGAAACTAGGGTTTAGGCAATCGGCAATAGGGCAATAGGCAGAGCTGGTCAGTGTGGCCGCCTCCAATCCCATGGCATCCTGCAGCTCCTGTATGAGCCCTCTTCCACCCAGCAACACCAGTACCTTCAGCTGATGGCAGCCTCCTGCGGCAGCGCCGCCCCGTATCCCGAACTCTAGGCGATGGCGGCGCCATGCAGCCTTCGCAGCCCGAAACACACGTTTGTCACGACCTGCGCGCCACAGATCCGAGTTCTTGCGGCCTGGCATTGTAAAGACTGAGACAAACAGGTCTGCCCATGGCTCCTGATTCACCGGCGCCATACTCAGCACAGACCATGTCAGCATGCATCTGGACTTGCTTGTACAGAGCATGAAGCATGGGACAGCTGCCGGTGTCAAGCTGCTGACATTAGCGCCACAGCACTGCCTCCCATTGGCGATCCTGTAAGACATCTGTAGCAGCGAACTGTTACCTGCATCCTGATGCCGTGAGGCCCTGCAGCAGCTCCGCAACTCGACGCGCGCATGCTGATCCAATGCTCACCTGAGCGTGGTCCCGAGTTCGGCTGACCGCCCGCGCCGACGCGAAAGCCGCGGTGCACGACCGCCACAGAAACGCTTAATGCATTCGACGCCAAGATGCGCCGCACCTCCATTCCATTCCATTCCACTCCATTCCATTCCTCCATTCCCGAAAAGAAACCCCCTGCAGGTACCGCGCCGGCGGCCGATCATTGCAAGGCATGCAGGAAGGTCATGCGCATGTGAACCGCTGAAGCCAGTGCTACGGCAAGGGCGGGTGCTTGCCTGGCAGCCAGAGAAGAGCGGTCTCGTCTGACGGTAAGGCGCTGTGTCAAAGTGCTGGACCTCACCGGCAATGCGGCTGATCAAGCTACCGAACCAACATTGCACCGCTCTCCCCGGTGACATGCGGCACGGCCCTAACCCTAGGATCTTGTATTGTGCAGCCTGAACTAAACTTGGTAGGCAGTCCAAAGCTCTCGTGGATTAGCACTGCGGCGCTTCCCACACCCACCTAGTGGACGACCGCGGCCGCGCTCGAGTTGACGCTGAGGTGATACATCACATACGGCTCAGGCACAGGGGGCGCCTTGAGGGCGGGATCTGCCGCCTCCGCCTCGCTGCAGGACATTCACACGGCCATTTTGTTATATACCTTTTGCATGGCAACCCGCCAGCTGCGGCACCATGCGGCACAAGCTGGTGGACGCACGTGATGCGCACATGAGGCAAACCCTAAACCCTAAAACCAGCAGGCACAAGCCACCTGCAGAGGTACAGGGCGCATTTCGAGACGGCGTGGATGACGTAAGGCTCGCCAAACACTCGGTGCCACACGGCCTCAAAGGCGAATGCCAGATGTTTACTTCTGCCCTTTGGCCAGTTCTGCGGGCGAAATGTTAAAAAGGGTCAAAGGGTTTAGGGTTTAGGGTTTGCTCGGTCCAACATTCAGCTGGAGACACACACAGTTGCCGTTGGCCCGAATGGCAAAGGAACACAAAGTAGAGCACTGACCAGGTTGCACTCACGTGGAATGCGTCAAGTGCATGTGCGTAGAAACGCAGCGGCCGCTGGAGCACCCGCTCCTTCGTGACCGTAAACTCCCCATTTCCGGCGCCAGGCGCAATCAAGTCGGGGAGCTCGCCAAGCTCACTCTGCGGCACCACAGTTTCACATTTCGGCCGCGTCAAGCTGCACCTCTTGCGACGACAGAGAGCTGTCGAGTGTCAACAGCTGGCTTCACAGCGGCCGCACAAGAAGCGCGTTTTGACCTGAAACACCTCCGCCCAGACGCGGGCGAGCCTGGCCGACGTGCGAGCCGAAAACCGGCCCAGCTGCGCCGGCTCGTTCAGCAGCGGGCTCTTCGCCCGCTCTGGATGCGTCGGCGTGTACGTCGAGCCAAGCGTTGAGCACAGCCTGTCCCCGCGCTCCGCGCAGTTCCTGCAGAGGCATGTTTAGGGGTTAATCGACAGCACATAGGGGCTACATAGGGGCTAGTCGATAGCACATAGCAGCAACTTCTGTTGCTTCCGTTCACGGTCAACGCGCAGAGATTGCAGACAATTGGGCAGGGGCGCATCAACAGGTTGCCGTCAAACTGCTGTTATTCCCCATTTCCATGTCCCGCAAACAGCTGCGGCTAACGTGTCAGGTCAGATGATGACGTAATCGTCGTGCGGGAAAGCAGGACAGGCAGAGAGCGCCGTTCCGGTCGGTGTGGCCCCGGGTGCTTGCACGCTGGCAAAGGGGGAACGCGCCCCATTGGGAAGCAGGAAAGGCAGAAAGGGCAGGAAAGGCAGAAAGGGCAGGAAAGGCAAAGGACGTCCGCACCAGTCGGTGTAGCCCCAGTGCCGGATGTTGGCGAAGGGCAGCGCGCCCCATTGGGAAGCAGGAAAGGCAGAAAGGGCAGGGAAAGGCAAAGGACGTCCGCACCAGTCGGTGTAGCCCCAGTGTCGGATGTTGGCGAAGGGCAGCGCGCCGCATTGGGAAGCAGGAAAGGCAGAAAGGGCAGGAAAGGCAGAAAGGGCAGGAAAGGCAAAGGACGTCCGCACCAGTCGGTGTAGCCCCAGTGCCGGATGTTGGCGAAGGGCAGCGCGCCCCACTTGAGCCGGCGCAGCAGCGCGACGCCTTGCGTGCCCCTGTGCCAGGAGGTCCTGCGGGCGGGTGGAACGGAATAATCATTCTCATGCGTCTTTTTGTCCCTTCTGGATGTCGCAGGATGCCGCCACAGCAGGGTGACGCCGTCCACTGCCAGGACCTGCGGACAGGCAGCTTCCCTGCAGCAGTGTCCTTGTGCTATCCTCCATCGAAAGGGGACGCATGCTTGCGCAGCAGCGAGACGCCGTCCGGATCCTGCGGGGCGCGCAGGTTCGTCGCATTGACTCGATTTGTCCGTGTTTTTTGATGAGTGGGAAAGCATGCTTGCGCAGGCGCCGTCCAGACCCGGGTGCCAGCAGAGGTTTCGATACGGGCGGCTTGGCTGACTGAGTTGGTTGTTGATACGGCAGGAGGCTTGCGCAGGCGTGTGATGCCGCCGCACCCCGATGCCAGGATCCTGTGCCGGGCAGGCAGGCAGCTTCCAGCTTAACAGAAGTTTTCAGTTCACATGGCAGCCCAGCTTGAACTGCCCTTCGTACGACACCACTCGGCTTGCTTCCCGCGGCGAGAGTACTGCTATTGATTTTCTTTTTTAAAACGTTTGACTTGAAAACGCAGTTTTTTCCTTTTCCTTTTTTTCTTTACTAGCGAAGCTGGTAAAGAAAATTGCAGCGTGCTGAGAAGGCGCACTCGTGCCCGTGGAGGAAGAGCATGGTGTCCGGCAGCCGGGCGTAGTTGTCGACGATGAACTGCAAGTAGACAGCGCCCTCCTTTCCGTCCGACGACGGGTGGAGTGGGCAGTCCGCCGGCCACTCTGTTGTTTTGCCTGCGCCGCACAGTGCGTGAGTCAGGAAGGTGTGTGTGAATTAGTATTAGAGCTCGGCCCAGGACAGGCAGGCCACAAGGCACGACAGTCGAGGGAGAGAGGTGCCGGTAAATGACAAAATTCAGATGAGGGGCTGCGAACAGCGTCCTGAGCGCGCATGAGCGCACCTGGTGGGCAGCGCTGATAGTGCTCCGAGATATTGCCCACGTACTGGTAGACGGTGCTGGGAATGTCACCCAGCTTGAGCGACAGCCTGCGCGTCTCGGAGGCTCCTAGTTCTCAAATCCAGGGTTTCAAATCCAGGGTTTCGAATCCAGGGCATCATGGAGGCGCACGCATGGCTACAAGAATGCCGTGATTCCACATTGCACATGGCAGGCCACTGGACGGCCAGCTGCTCACCAGGAGACGTCTTCATTGTTCCGCCCGGCGATGATGTGTCTTGAGGCAGGCGCGAGCTCGGAGTGACCCTGCTTGGCGCCGCCTCGCAGGCGAGAGCCGGCGATGACGAGCAGCAGGGAGATCACCACGACGGCAGCGGTCGTGGCGGGCAGCCGGAAGCGGAAGCCGAAGCCGCGCGCGGCTGCAGCCGCGCTGCTGGATGCGGCTGAGGCCATCATCAGCGAGGCGTGCCAGCGGTGCGCCGCCTGGGGTGCGCCGCCATTCGAGCTGTCTTGCGTCCCTGACCTACGGTCAACGAGCTGCTGTCAGATCAGACGAGAGAAACCAGCACTAGGCATTCACACCCCTGCCGCAGTGCAGCCCATCGGGTGCGGCCGCCAATGTGCGCAGCATGGGGGCAGCATGGGGTGTTATCGGACAGTTTCAGAGCCTGATTGGTCTGAGGCCCCACCTATCACGACAGCGAGCGTGCTTTACACACAGCTGGTCGTCGCCTCGAGGCTGTTGCGGACTGCCAGACTGCAACTGGCCCGGCTGTTGGACAAGATTTCTTGCAGACCCGTGGATCAAGGCCAGGTTTCTGTGCGCTGGATCGGACAAACGATGCGCAGTTGTCTCACAATACACGGTCGACACAGCGCCGGTCCACACCCGCGTCCACCCACCTGAAACGCGAAACTTGAATGGAGCTGACACCAGCAGGATCACGAGCAGATGACGCAGAGCAAGGAGGGCCGCAAGTGTTTTCTGAACTGACAGTTGAGTCCGCTGGAACTGGCCGGAAGTGCGTCCGAGGCAGCTGTTGATCGAGCTAATGATCAAGTCAGGATGTTTGCACAGCCGCACCTACTGCGCAGTTACGATGCTTCGCCACCCCCTCTCAATCATCGTCGATTTCATCCCTCGCATCCTCTTGGCCTTGTCTGTGCCGCGCGGACATTACACTCCATCGATTTAGAGGTCAGATTGCCTGCGATGTGCCAACACAGTTGAGGTGCAATGAACTGTTGCAATGATCCAGTCGCACGGCACTAGTTATAGGAGACGCTGGTTCCTACTGGCTGCTGTGTCTGCGCTGCTCGCAGCCTCGGCTCTGCTATTTCGTCAATCCTTCGATAGACACCCACCGGGCTTACAGCAGCAGCGGCAGCGAAGCGATGAGACATGGCCTGTGTCCAGGTGAACAACAAGCACGGAGCAGCTCCAGGAACATTAGACCGCTGACGAGACGTTCCACACATCGCCAAGTCGCCGCTGCCGGAAGTGTCGCTGACACTTTCTTTGTCAACGGCCGTGGCTGGCAGCAGAGCTACGGGCAAATCCACGCAGCAATGCTCGTTCTTCTGCCGCTGATGTGTTCCAATTGCTCCTGACAGGGCGCTGCAATGCGGGACCGGCTGGCAGCTGGAGTATGCACAGATGCATGCGGCCATGCTCCGAGGGGAGCTGGAGCCGCGCTACCTGGTGGCAGTTGGACACAATGGCCTCGCGGATAGTGTCATTGCCGCTGTCTCTTTGCTCTTCGTCGCCATCTTGCAGAAACGCGCGTTGTTCCTCAGCTTCGCGAGCTCTGCCATGTCGGCGGGCGCATACGAATGGGCACTGCGCAGCCCCAATGGCGGCATCAACTGGACTTGGTGACTGATCCTTTCGTCTTCCTTTCCTCTATCCTGTCCGCTGCTTCCTTGCCTTCTTTCTTGGCCGTGACTCGTGATGATGGTCGATCTCAGAGCCTGCAACCTTGCGGCGCACGCAGGGACGCTGACTTGATGGAGCCAGAGTCGACTTTGAAGATCAAGTTGACGGCCAGGTGCAGCCGACTGTTCTCTGCATTGCAGCTTTGTTGTTTTGCCGCATGCCGGTCTTGGTAGAGCCCCTCTACAGAGCCCTCTTCCTTGCCATTTTTTGTATTGAAAAGTTTTTTTTCCTGCAGAGACCGTGACGCTCCGGATGCCATGCACATCAAGCACGGGGTAAGACAAACCAGAGGCACATGTGCATTTCTGCGTAGTATATTGCTATTGCTGTTGCTGTTGCTATTGCTATTGCTGTTGCTGTTGCTATTGCTGTTGCTATTGTTGCTATTGCTATTGCTATTGTTGCTGTTGCTATTGCTATTGCTATTGCTATTGCTATTGCTATTGCTATTGCTACTGCTATTGCTGTTGCTATTGTTGCTATTGCTGTTGCTATTGTTGCTGTAGCTATTGCTATTGCTATTGCCATTGCTATTGCCATTGCTATGCTATTGCTACTGCTATTGCTGTTGCTATTGTTGCTATTGCTGTTGCTATTGTTGCTGTTGCTATTGCTATTGCTATTGCCATTGCCATTGCTATGCTATTGCTACTGCTATTGCTGTTGCTATTGTTGCTATTGCTATTGCTGTTGCTATTGTTGCTATTGCTATTGCTATGCTACTGCTACGAGACACATGCGTCCATGCCGCTCTCCTTCGTTTCCCGACCACCAACAGCATTGCACCGTCTTCCCGCAGGACGTGAGGACGCTCGGCGCAGGTTACCAGACCCTTTACGTACGCTCATTCGCAGGTGTGCGGATGACACTCCTGCGAATGAGCGAAACACCTGTTTGGGGCGCACGCTGGTGATGACGCAGATGCATATGTTCGTGCTATGACTGGATAATATAAAATTCGCCTCCTGCAAATGCGCAGGCCACACCCGGCGACTGCTTGACAACCCGCATCACAAGGAGGACTTCGTGCGCATGGGATTACATCCGTCGCTGGCCTTCGCGTGCGCGATCGACTTCCTGTTTCGGATCCGACCCCAAACCCTGGAACCCTACACAGCCGAGCTAGCGACGCTCAGTGACCCCGACACCTTGAAGATCGGCATCCAGATCCGCGTGGGCGACAAGGTCTTCACGACCGGCGAAGACAGTTCCACAGTGGAAGTGTACCGTGCCTTTTTCGACTGCGCCGCTCAGATAGAGGCCTCCCGGCGCCGCTCCGCCGACCAGAAAGTCGTCTACTACCTCATCAGCGACTCGACGCGGCTGCGGCGGCTGGCGGCGGAAGCTTTTGGGGCCAAGCTGCTCACCAGCGTGGACGGCGTCGTGAAGCACACGCGAAAAAAGCGCAGCGCTGACCCCGCCGAGGTGCTGAAGGCTTTTCGGGCCGCTGTCGCGGAAATGTGGCTTTTCTCTCTTTGCGATTATCACACCACGACGCTGAGAAGCGGGTTTGGCAGGACGGGTGCCTTCATGAGCGGGCGCTACCACCACTATTTTCCCATTGACATGGACCATCCGGCGCAGGCAGTCAACCGCTCGTGCGGATCTCTCGACTATCTGCCCACCCACGACTGGAACATGTGATTTTGTCGTCTTGGCTCCCTGCCCACAAACGACTGGAACAGCAGTTTGTTTGCTGTGGATGAACTTCTAGAGTCTAGGTGGTCAGCCAGTTCCCTCGGCGAAGAATATTCATCGTGTCTTCTGTTGTTGTCCAAGATGAAAAATCTCAATTTGGTGCGGCACCGGTTCCGTTTGCAAGGTTTATGTTAATACATGCCACTCTCGACGCGTCCGAGCAATGCTGCATGACGCCACGGGCAACGTTTCACTCGATACCACGACCTCAGCGCTGCATACAACCTTCCCCATTGAAAGTTGAAAGTTTGACGCCGTCTGCGCCTAGAAGGGCGGCAGGCGTGAATAAAGCGACATCCCCTAGTTGCTGACAGACAAGCCTGACACTTCGCTAAGAGCACAGGCTTCCCATCCCTCGCTAGGCCACAAACATTGCAGCCCCACTGAAGTCGAGAACAGAGTTGCAGGCCGCACTTCTGCGTGGCTCTGCGCTTCTGTCCCCTTAAAAACGAAAAAAAAAATCACGGTGGCGTGGCGCTGCTGGCCCTGTAGAAATCGTGCTGACCTGCCCCGCTGTTGGGGGTCAGATTCCTTGCAAGCATTTTTCCCCCTCTGTGCAGCAGGGCTGGACTCCCCCTTGCGCTGTCTGCGGCTGCGCGCCAGTCGCCACCCTAATCGCCGTGTATGGTGTAGGTGCTGTACACCTGTGCGGCGTCGAATTGCTCCCACCGCGAGGCCGGGAAGATGTGCTTGTTCCTGCGCGCAACGCGTGTGCAGGTTTTTGAGTTGTTGATATGGCAGAGCTTGATCCAGCGCCATGAAGCTGCTCTGCGACAGAATGGCTGCACGAACTGCAACAGATCTGCATGTTGACATTCTGCACAAGGCACTCGCCGCGGAACCTGTGCTATGTTCAATGGAAGCTACCGTTTTCTGCTGCGCCGCCTCTGTGTCCAGACTCAGACGCCCCCACTCGATCACAAGTCGGCAGAGAACGTGATGACGTGAGTTCACACGTAGCCTCCAAATGCCTCTGCACTGACCGAAGCTTTCGCACAAACGCTGGGAAGCATGCCTGAAAGCATTGGCCCATCGTGTGGCGCACCTGCCCGCCCCGGATGGCAAGCCGAGCCACCCAAAACAACCCTCCTGAAAGAATGGCCTGGCCACGCACACCTGTTGCACCAGTGGGGCTGCACCACCTTGCCGGCGTGCGACTCGTCCATTCTCACAGACGCGTCAGTCGTGTGAAACCAATGATTTTTCATTTTAGGTCTTTTCCCATCGAGTCCGCCATGAGAGTCCTGGCACCTGCTGTACCAATGCCGCTGCACCACCTTGCCGGCGTGCAACTTGTCTTTCTCACAGACGTGTCAGTCGTGTGAAACCAGTGTTTATTATAATTTTTATATTGTTATTTTAGGTCTTTCGTTGAGTCCGCCATGAGAGTCCTGGCACCTGTTATACCAATGCCGCTCCACCACCTTGCCGGCGTGCGACTCATCCTTCTCCACGCGCGCGTCGTTCTCCAGCCGCACATCCTCGTGCACGTCAAAGTGGAACAGCGGCCCGCTCTTGCCGCGCGCCTGCGCAGACATTGCGGGAAGCAAGTTTGGAGAACGACGACGAGAGTGCTTGATTATCTCCAGCCGCCTTAAACCCTAAACCCTCGCATCGAAGCGGAACAGCGGCCCGCTCTTGCCGCGCGCCTGCGCTCATGGTGTGGCACGATGTCCGGACATTGTGCAGCCGTGCATCCCCGTGCACATCAAAGTGGAACAGCGGCCCGCTCTCGAGCACGCCTCGCACAGCCAACGCACAGTACACACAAAGGAGCTTTTCACGACGCGGATGTTGGATGTTGGAAGCTGCGCGGGCGCGGCAGGATGATATCATCCTTGAACGCCAGTCTGGCACGCGCGTCACTGACGAGAAGGGGTGCAAAACCAACGGAGAAAGACGGACCTGGTTGACGATGAGGTCGTAGAAGCTGTGCGAGTGCTGCAGGATGATGTCCTCCTTCACATACAGCAGGTCGGAGGCGCCCACCCCCCGCAGCTCCCGAAAGTCAGGCGACAGCTGCATTGGAACAAGGGTGTTATCATCAGGTGAGTGACTCTTTAAGATGGCTTTGGCAAAAAGAATAATAATAATAATAATAATAATAATAATAATAATAATAATAATATTCACATACAGCAGGTCGGAGGCGCCCACCCCCCGCAGCTCCCGAAAGTCAGGCGACAGCTGCGTCGACATAACAATTGAGATTTTCAAAGCCTGATCACAGACTACAGGAAAAAGGCAACGGATTCAAAAATAGTCAAATGTTTGACAGGAAAAAGACAACGGGGTTCAAATGTGTATACTATGTATTTGAAGAATGTTTCAAATGTAGTTGTTTGACAATGAAAAGGACAACGGATTCAAAAACAGTCACATGTAGTTGTTTGACACACAACAGTTAGGAGGCGCCCACGGCCGCAGCTCCCGACATTCTGGCGGCCGCTGTCTCGGTGAAACGGTATTCAGTGCGTCAAAACCGTCAAAAACGTCAAAACGTAAAGTCTCACCTGGTCGCGCACCGCCCGCAGGAACTCTGCAATGGTGTCGCCCTTGCGCACGGCGATCTTCCGCCGGTGGCCGGTGCCGTCCCAGTAGGAGTACGTGATCTCCAGCGGCTCGTTTTTTATGATCTGTGGGTGGAGTGCAGACACGGAGTGAGTGTCGTGAGAAGGAGATCGACGGCGGCCGGCGCCGTCCCAGTGGGAGCATGCAATAGTCTCCATTGTCTTCTCCATTGTCTGGGGATCAGCACAGAAAGTGGAGCTGAAATGGTCATTGATCATCCGCCGGCGCCGGGTTCCGTCCCAGTGGGAGCCGGTGATCTCCAGCGGCTTGTTCTTTGTTATCTAGTGCAAGAACACACACACAATGTCATGGGATCAAGATGAGGTGAGGCGCCCCCTTGTGGTGTGCGCCCAAACTGCCAAGGGAAATATATATATATATACTAACAAGAATCAGCCAAGGGGACAGCCGGGAAATCTCAATAGGGAGGGGAGCGCGGGGGGATGACAGGCGCAGCGCCGCCGCCCCTGCCGCTCAGGGCTGTGGCTGCAACAGCGCTCAGTGCACAGGAGGGCCCTGGATCGCAGGCGTCAGCCGCCCTGCCATTTCACAGACGCCGTTCCCCGCAGGGGACCAGCGCTTGGGTCGGTTGGGCGCACTAGGGTTTAGAGATTAGGGTTTAGGGTACGCTGCTGACGTTTAGGGTACGCTGCTGACGCAGCGTACAATTGGCTTTGACACTTTGGTTTTGACAGTTTGTTTTGAGCTGCGCCTGCCCGCACCTCCTCCCCCGCCGCGAGCCACTCCTTTCTGAAAACGAGGTTTTCTAAAAACGAAGTAGATTCTCCCGCGGCGCAGCTGTCGCGGCAGCGTGTACTCCTGTGCCAGCCTCATCTCCTCCCGCATCTCTTCAGATAGGAATTATAGTACTGAGACTGATCAGATGTGCGGCGCACCTGCTGCCGCAGCGTGTACTCCTGTTCCAGCTGCAGCCGCATCTCCTCCCATGTCCCCTCAAATTTGAAATTCTGATACTCCAAGCAGATTCGCAGCGCACCTGCTGCCGCAGCGTGTACTCCTGTTTCAGCTGCAGCCGCATCTCCTCCTCCGCCGCGACGCGCTCCCTGTCCGGCAGAAAATCCGTCTGTGCGCCCGGGTCCTTTCCTGCGACGCCATCAGAAACACTTCTCCTACCTGGAGCTTTGCATTCTTGACCAAGCAGACGCTCGATCATGTGAGCAAAACGTTGCGTTGGAGCATTTTGGGCGCATCAAATGCCTGCGCAGTTGGAGAACTGTTGATGCGTTTTGATATTTGATATTTGATATTGGTATTTAAATATTAAAAGGTTCAGCATCGTTAACACAATTGCACCAGTCATAGCCACTATAAAATGTTTTTCTTTTTTTTTAGTAAAAGAAATTCATTTCCATTAAAATAAAAAACGTCAGTTGGAGAACTGTGCCCCAAGAGGCTGCCCAGGCGAAGGGTACTGGCGCTGGCGCCGCTCTAAACCCTAAACCCTGAACCCAGCAGAGCGGCGCCCGCGCCAGTGCACGCCGGATGGCCTCGGACGCTGAGACAGCAACACAATCATAGATGCGCAATGTCGAGGGCAGTCGTGCAGATTCATGGTTGCATGCACAACGCGGGCTTCACGCGGAGCACAGCCAGCCCAGCTGTCTCGTCGGCGGCGCATGAGCGACGGCAGCAGCCTTGTGTGTCGAAGCATTACGATCTGTCGTTGTCATGCACATTGCATTCTCAAGCTGTGTCTTTGTCCTTGATTTGAAGGCTGCGCACCCAGCTTGAGAGGAGCCGGCGTGCGGCGCCGGTGGGGTTTAGGGTTTAGGGGTTTAGAATTTTAGGGCGCCCCGCGCTCGGACCCCACGCTGACAGCAGCCGCACGTTCCGCCGGCAGCCTTTCGTGATTTAACAGCACTTGCTGTTCAGAAACCGTTTGTGTACGGCGTCTCAATGAGCTTCGAGCTTTCTTACCCAGCTTGAGACAAGCCGGCCGCGCCGCCGCCGAGGTGCTGCGCTCGGCCCCCGCGCCGGCGGCAAGCGCCTGGCAACAGTACAGGATGCATTGTTTTGGTGCATCAGGTAGCTTTGAGGTAGCTCACCCAGCTTGGGGGGCGGCCGTGGCGCCGCCGAGGTGCTGCGCTCGGCCCCCGCGCCGGCGGCGCCGGGCAGCGGGGCAGCCCCGTTCTGCTCCGCTTCCTCAGCTTCCTCCTCCTCCTCCTCGCCCATGAATGACAGCTTCGACTTCGCCGACAGCTTGGCTTTTTGCGCGGCGCGGTGCTCTTTCTCCTGCCGTTGCCCACATGGTTGTCAACAACGTTTGTTATCTGGGTGTCTTGTAGAACTCTCACAGAGGTTTCGCACTGCTCAGTATCTCTGCCACGGGGTTAGTTTGGCTGACAAGCGAAGCACGGGCGCGCGC
>JAABUL010006510.1_pt1 | contig 13402 bp, 10 predicted proteins | sample 5559151 | NCBI WGS metagenome assembly JAABUL01 (sample SAMN10711876, study PRJNA513368) | rock metagenome | isolation source: Antarctica rocks | place: Antarctica: Victoria Land, Pudding Butte sud | reverse complement strand
GGGCCATGGACCAACGCCGCGCCTGCCCTTCCCTACGATAGGCGAGGGAGACAGCGTGTCCTATAGGACGTCTATCCCCGGCCGGGCGGTACGATCCGGTGCGGACAACCGGCATCGACAAGGGCGGGTGTGAACGCTACTCAATTTACGGCCACTTGATACGATAACCGCCGCCATGGTCGTCCTACTGTCTATCGGCTTTACAACGGAGACAGCGAATTATTTTTTCCAAGCAGCAAGGACTACGACATGGGCATCGGAAATGGTGCCCCAGCGTGGCCGTCAGTTATCGTATCGAATGGCGGGATTTCGCCTAGCGATCACAAGTGGCTGCGGTGTCCGGTTCCCCGGTCGCGCGCAACCAGCGCGCCAGTTCATCGGCCGGCAGCGCCCGGCTGACGTAGAAGCCCTGGATCACATCACAGCCCAACGCGGCCAGGGCCTGCCACGTCTCGCCGCTCTCTACGCCCTCGGCCACGAAGCGCAACCCCAGGCTGTGGCCCAGCTCGATGGTCGAGGCCACGATGGTCGCGTCGTCGTCATCCCGTGTCATGTCCGTCACGAAGGAGCGGTCGATCTTGATCTCATCGATGGGCAACCGCGTGAGGTAGGCCAGTGAGGAGTAACCCGTGCCAAAGTCATCGATGGCGACGCGCACCCCCAACGCGTCTAGACGCGTCAAGATGTCCACCGCGCCCGTGGGGTCGACCATCACGGCGCTCTCGGTCAGCTCGACACGCAGTCGTGCGGCCGGTAGCGCGTGTGCGCGCAGCAGCCCGGCGATCGTGGCGAGCAGCTCCGGGTCGTGCAGCGCCCGCGGGGAGATGTTCACGGCCACGCTCAGCGCGAGGCCCGCGTCCTGCCAGGCACGGACCTGGCGCAGCGCCTCCGCCAGGACCCAGCGCGTCAACGGCGCGATGAGGCCAGTCCCCTCGGCTAGAGGGATGAACTGGTCGGGAGGAAGCAGGCCCAGGTCGGGGTGCGGCCAGCGCACCAGCGCCTCGACCAGGCGGACACGGCCCGTCGTCACGTCCATCATCGGCTGATAATGCACGCGCAGGTGGTCGTCCGCGATGGCCTGCCGTAGCGCGCTGACGAGGGTAAGCCGGCGCGGCGTGTGATGATCCATCTCCGGGGTGTAGACCGCGCGGCCCCCACCCGCCCGCTTGGCCACGTACATAGCGATGTCGGCGTGGCGCAGGAGCGCGCCCGCGTCGGCCCCGTGGGCAGGATGGAGGGCGATACCGAGGCTGCCGCCGACGGTCAGGCGCTGCCCCTCGATGGTCACGGACTCCGCGAGGGCGGCGAGCAGCTTGTCGGCCGTCTGGGTGGCCTGCGCGGCATCGGCGCCGGGCACGAGGACCGCGAACTCGTCGCCGCCCAGGCGGGCCACCGTGTCCGAGGCGCGCAGGGCGTCCCGCAGGCGCGTCGCCACGCGCTGCAAGAGGACGTCCCCGACCGCATGCCCCAGCGTGTCGTTGACGTCCTTGAAGCGATCCAGGTCGATCAAGAATAAGGCCAGGGGCGTGTGCTCACGCGCGGCGCTGTGGATCGCGTGCGCGAGGCGGTCGTGCAGCAAGGTGCGGTTGGGCAGGTCGGTGAGGGCGTCGTGCAGCGCCTGGTGCTGCAGCCGCTCATCCGCGCGCGTGCGCTCGGTCACGTCGCGGCTCGTCGTGATGATGCCGCCTACGGCGGGATCGTGCAGCCGATTGATGGTCGTGACATCAATGGTACGCCAGGAGCCATCGGCATGCCGGACACGGAACTCGACCCGGCCCACGCTGCCGTCCTGCGCCGCGCGCTCCCGCATCCCCGCCGCCACGCGGGCCTGGTCGTCGAGATGCACCAGGGCGAGGGCCGGCGTCCCCTCCAGGAGGCTGGGCACGTAGCCGAGCAGGCGCTCGTAGGAGGGGCTGGCGTAGCGGATGACCCCCGCCGCATCGGTGATGGCCACGAGATCAGTCGCGTGTGCGGAGAGCGCGCGGTCGCGTTCCTCGCGAGCGTGCAGGGCCTCCTCCGCCCGCACACGGTCGGTGATGTCGCGCCCGTTGACGATAAGCCCACGCACGGCCGGGTTGTCCAGTTGGTTGTTGGTCACGGCCTCCACGATGCGCACCGAGCCGTCGGCATGGCGTAGGCGGCGCTCCACCAGGACGCCGATACCGGGCGTGCGCTGCACGGCGGCGAGGTACGCCTGCTGGCGCGGCTGCTCCTCACGGACGGCAAAGTCCGCGATGTTCTGGCCGCACATGGCTGCGGGCGCGTAGCCCAGCACGCGCTGATGCGACGGGCTGGCATAGCGGATCGTCCCGTCGGCCGCGACCACCATCACGAGATCCATGGCATGGGCCGAGAGCACCTGAAAGAGCTCTTCCCCCAGGCGCAACTCCTCCTCCTGCAGGGGGGAGGCAGCGGATGCGCCACGGGCACGATGAGCGTAGGCCGCGACGGCGGCGGGCGCGAAACGGAGCCGCCCGCCGGGCGTGCGGTGCGCGATGACGATCTCACCTCGGTGGGCAGCACGCAAGACCGTGTGCCGGGAGAGGCCGAGGCGCTGGGCCGCCTGGGTGGTGGTCAGGTACGGTGGCATGAGTGATGGAACCCCTTCTTGCGTTGTCACCTGTGTCGCTGCCACTGTCGCACGGCCCGTGCCCGTGGCGCCGTCACCCCTCCTGCACGGGGACCAGAGCGTGTGGCCGAGGCTGGTCTCGGACAGGCGCATAGCGGGCTTTCCCTACGCGCCCGTGTGGGAAGACCACGGAACGCGACGGGCGAGGTCGTGCGCAGACCGCCGGGCCGCATCAGCCAACGACCCGACGGCCTGGCCCGCTGCCCGTGCGTGCTCGTGCCTCCTAGTAAAACGTGTCGATGGTGAACAGAAGGTGACGCGGCTGTAAGGCGTCAAAGTCCCTGCGCCGAACGTCAGAGTGCCTGCGCCAGAAACATCAAAGTGCCTGCGCCAATCCGCATCACAGGCCCTCTCGCCGGGGCAAAATATCCTCTTTCACACTCACATGACCGTCCCTGGGGACGCCGTAGACCCCGATCCACACGCACCCATTCCGTGTGGATCGGCGCACGCACTTTGACGCTCTGGACGGATCGGCGCAGACACTCTGACGTTTTCGGCGCAGACACTCTGACGTTTCGGGTCGCTCTAAGCGTAAGTTCGGCGCACGCACTTTGACGCCTTACAGCCCTGAGGACGCCTACGGCTGCCACAACACGCCAGGGACACCCACGGCTCCCACCTACGCCTACGCCTACGACGCGCATTAAGAGCCAAGTAGAGCCCCTCCAGAGTGGCCAGCACAAGCGAGCGTGCCGACGGTGCCATGGGCACACCTCGCTGGCCTGATCGTCGCGATCTCTGCCGTCGACGCATTGAGACCCAGGGAGCGCTCCAGGCCCACAGCCACCACCACGACGCGCGACGAGCCCATCGCCACTAGGAGCGCTATTAAAGCCATGGAGGTGAGTAGGGGCATCCCGATGCCCCTACTGGGCTGTGTAGAAGGTGGCGCGTCTGCTGCAATTACGATACGCTATGTCTATCATCGTCGCACTATACAAGCGAAGGGAATAATTCCATGCCCATCGTCGATCTGGGATCGGTGCTCATTACATGCAGCCACTGCCACCACATGACCTCACAACAGGTTGTGGCTGGTTATGAAAACCTCGTGGAGGACGTCTTTAACCATGAGGGCCGACGAGTAACCTTCGAGCGGCGGCCTACGTACAGGTTGTCACAATGCCCTGCTTGTGATCGCTTCAACCTGTCGGTTACGTCGGACGACGATTCCGATGACCTGGCTATTTTGTGGCCGACTCCGGACAAGTCCCTGTCCGGCTTGCCAATGGAAATTGACACGGCCTACAACGCTGCATTGAACGTGAAAAACATTGATAGTAATGCGTTTGGTGGCCTGACGCGACGGCTTCTTGAGATGGTGTGCATCGAACGTGGTGCGGTGGGACACACACTACTGGCAATAGGTTAAGCTGTGCGACGGTTGGCAGCCCTGCCGCTGTTGTCACCGTTTTTCGTAGCGATACAAGTGCTCCCGCCCCCGACTGCACCTCTCTTAGGAAGGATTTCTCATGGGCAGATCCATCCGTCCCCAATCATACCCTTGTCTGCACGGCCGACAACCTCTACGAGACCGCAAAGGTGTACACGGCGCTTGGATCTGATGATTATAGTAAACTCCTATGCCAGACGTTCGCGCAGGCTGGGAATGGGATGACCGTCACCTACCCCTAATTCTGTTTATCTCCCGCGTTGTATGCCTTGCTGATGCTGCGCGGCGTGCAGTGACCCAACGGACGTCTACCACCAACATGCACACCACGACGTGTTGCTACACTGCCGTAGGAGGAGCCCCCATGTCATCACGTCTCGATGTGCCCACGTTCGTCGCGCGCTGGCAGCGCAGCACGCTTACCGAGCGTAGCGCCGCCCAGCAGCACTTCCTCGACCTCTGCACCGTGCTTGGCGAGCCGACGCCGGCCGCCACTGACCCCGACGGCAGCTTCTACACCTTCGAGAAGGGCGCGCGCAAGACGAGTGGCGCGGGCGGTTGGGCCGACGTCTGGAAGCGGCGCTACTTCGCATGGGAATACAAGGGGAAGCACAAGGACCTCAAGGCCGCCTATCGGCAGATACAACAGTACCGCGAAGACCTTGAAAGCCCGCCGCTTCTCGTCGTCTGCGACCTCAACCGTTTCGAGGTCCACACCAACTACACCAACACCGTGAAGACGGTCTACGCCTTCGATCTGGACGATCTCCTCAGCAACGAGCCAACGCCGACCTGCGCGTGGCCGCCGCTGGAGGTCCTGCGTGCCGTCTTCACAAACCCGGAGCTGCTGCGCCCCAATCGAACGACGAACAGTGTCACCGAGGCCGCCGCACGCGAGTTCGCCACCCTGGCTGATAGCCTGCGCCTACGCGACGAGGACCCCGAAGCGACCGCCCACTTTCTGATGCGCCTCCTGTTCTGCCTGTTCGCCGAGGACATCGGCCTGCTCCCCGAGCGCCTATTCACCACGCTCATCGAGCGCACGCGCACCCGTCCGCCCGACTTCACCACCCGCCTGGGCTTGCTGTTCGCCGCCATGGCTACGGGTGGCTCCTTCGGCTCCGAGGACATTGCCTACTTCAATGGCGGCCTTTTCGCCGACGCGGCCGTGCCGGCGCTCACGAGCGCGGACCTGGCGACCCTAGCGCGAGCGGCGGCCCTGGACTGGGCCAGCATCGAGCCAGCCATCTTCGGCACCCTCTTCGAGCGCAGCCTCGACCCAGCCAAGCGCTCGCAACTCGGCGCGCACTACACCAGCCGCGACGACATCTTGCTCATCGTGGAGCCGGTCCTGATGGCCCCGCTACGCCGTCGCTGGGTCGCCGTGCAGGAGGAGGCCCGCGCCCTCATCGCCCGCCGCGACGCGGCCAGTGGCGGGGCGCGCACGCGGCACCAGCAGGCCCTCGAACGCCTGCTGCTCGCCTTCGCCGACGAGATCGCCGCCGTCCGCGTGCTGGACCCCGCCTGTGGGAGCGGAAACTTCTTGTACGTGGCCCTCAAGCGCCTGCTCGACCTCTGGAACGAGGTCAGCGCGTTCGCAGCCACCAACGGCGTCGCCGGCCTGCTCCCCTACACCGTCGGCCCGCAGCAGCTCTACGGTATCGAGGTCAACATCTACGCCCACGAGTTGGCCTCGGTCGTGGTCTGGATCGGCTATATCCAGTGGCTCCACGACAACGGCTTCGGCATTCCCGACAGCCCCATCCTCAAGCCGTTGTACAACATCCGGCACATGGACGCCATGCTCGCCTACGACGAGGCCGGCTGCCCGATGGAGTCGGCATGGCCGGAGGCCGATGTGATCGTCGGCAACCCACCCTTCCTGGGCGACAAGAAGATGCGGACCGAACTTGGGCACGCGTATGTCGAAGACCTGCGTAAGCTCTACGACGGGCGGGTTCCGGGTGGTGCGGACCTCGTCGCTTATTGGTTTGAGCGAGCGCGGGAGCTGATCGCCGCCGGGCGCTTAAAGCGGGCGGGGCTGCTGGCGACAAACTCTCTCGCCGGCGGTATCAACCGGAGGGTGCTTGATCGCATCAAGCAGACGGGCGACATTTTCTTGGTCTGGGACGATCGGCCGTGGATTCTCAATGGCGCCGCCGTGCGCGTGGCGATGGTGGGCTTCGACAACGGGAGCGAGCCCGCGCGGCAGTACAACGGTGTCACGGCAACCAGCATCAGCGCCGATCTCAAAGGCAGCCTCGATCTGACACAGGCGCGCTGGCTGGCCGAGAATAAGGCCATCGCCTACCTCGGCGACACCAAGAAAGGTTCCTTCGATGTGCCCGCGACGACCGCCGCGCGGTTCTGTGGTGCGCCGATCAATCCCAATGGCCGGCCCAACGACGACGTGGTACGCCCCTGGGTGAACGGCCTCGACATCACCCGGCGACCGCGCGACATGTGGATCGTCGACTTCGGCGTTGCCATGCCTGCGCACGAGGCGGCCCTGTACGAAGCGCCCTACGAGTACGTGCGTCAGCATGTGAAGCCTGAGCGCGACGCCGTGCGTAACACATTGGAGCGGAACCGCTGGTGGCTCCATGCCCGCCCCGCGCCCGATATGCGCCGCGCCATCGAACCCCTCAAACGCTTCATTGCGACGCCGACCGTCGCCAAGCATCGCGTGTTTGTGTGGTTGTCCCATCCGACACTGGCTGATCACCAGCTCGTCGTGTTTGCGCGCACTGATGACTACTTCCTTGGCGTGCTGCACGCACGGCCTCACGAATTATGGGCGCTGCGCAAGGGGACGTCGTTGGAGGATCGACCGCGGTACACGCCGACCAGTACCTTCGAGACATTCCCTTTGCCGTGGGCACCAGGCATGGAACCAGCCAACGACCCGCGCGTGGATGCCATTGCGGACGCGGCGCGCGACCTCGTGGCGTTGCGCGATCGCTGGCTCAATCCACTCGGTGCAGCGGAGGCGATAGTGCGGGAACGGACGCTTACCAAGCTCTACAACGATCGTCCCACCTGGCTCGCCAACGCGCATGACCGGCTCGACGACGCCGTACTCGACGCCTACGGCTGGCCGCACGACCTCGGCGACGAGGACATTCTGGCCAAGCTCCTCGCCCTCAATCTTGAGCGCGCTGGCGTCCTCGATCCAAGCATGGTACCCGATCTCGTGGTCTCGTGAGCATCTCTAGCCTATGCTTCCTAGCAGCGCTCGCAACAATCCCACGCCTTTTCCCTGCTGCGTCAAGCACCATCATGTCTGGCAAGTACAGTAAACGATGAGATGCCGGAACAACGCGCCACCCGTCGTCATTCCTCTAAGATGGCTAAGGTGTCCACCAAGCCGTAGAGCAGGTCGCGTGCCTCATCGAAGGGGACGAAGAGAACGCGGGTTGTTCCCTTCAATTCGTCGTATCCCCGTTTCGCGCGCTCCATAATCTCAGGATGATGGAAGGCAGCGCGCGAAACGGGAACGTGCCGTGCCTCCGCCTTACGCAGCAGGAAGTCCGTGACGTGAGTACGGTCAAGGGACGCTCCCTGGCGCAGGACTACCGCGATATCGAGCAGGTCCTGGGGGCGTGCGCGATCACGGATCGGCTGCTGCAGGAGTGCGCGCAACTTCTCCGCGACGATATCTTCGATCGTGCTGACCCGCAGGCGGTGCGTGCCGTTTATGTCGCGCGGTTCGTCGGCGCAAATCGGCTCGTTGATGCTAATCTCTATGTCGATGAGCTGCGGCCCGTACGTACGATCAGTGTCCATACGCCGGCGCAGCGGTCCTTGATCGGGTAGGGCGTAAGCCACGCGCACTAGATACGTCACGAACGTCTTGTCCTGGCCGGGTGGCCGTTGTTCAATCTTCGCGACGCGACAGAGCACGCCGAACTGGGGGCCGACGTTGTTGAGGGCGCCCGTGAAGAGGGTGCGCAAGCTCTCGGCTTCGTTTCTGAGATCGGCGACGACCTGCGCTGTCGAGAAATCGAGGTCGAGCGTGCTCCGGTTTGGCTGCCACATAAAGTCAAGCGCATTACCGCCCTTGAAGACGAGGAAATCGCTCAGGGCACGCGAGTTGGCGATAGCGCGCAGCATGACATACTGCGCGAAGCGCCGCCGCGCCTCTGTCATTGCTATATTGTGCTCACGTGCCCACGCCGGCAGACTGTCGAAGGAGAGCGGATAGAGGGCGCTCACGCGACGTTTCCGGAGAGCGCGGCTATCGGGGCATTGATGGACAAGCTCCATCGCTCGCTATACGTCGGCGCATACGGTTCGCTTCCGAGCAACTTACTCGACCCACCCCGTTTCGCCAGCGTTCGCCACGCTTCGACGGCGGGATGCGCTAGATCGAGTTCGTCGAGGATGAAGCCAACGCGCTGGCGCAATACACCCACATCAAATCTATCGACGATCTCAACGAGGGCGGCGAGGTCGAGCGTATCGCGCGCTCGTGTCCAAGCCTGCAACACATGTTCAAAGCCACCGCACAGCGAAGGATCTTGCAGGCCATCCACCAGCGTGCGTTCCGGTGTCGTCACGCGCACGGGATAGCCTTGAGGCTGATACTCGCGCAGGCCGAAGTACCGGTCCGGTGTCACGCGTATCCAGCGCACAGGCCAGCTTAAAATCTTGCTCGGCCGCCGACCGTGCACGGGCGATAGCCCCTCCCAATCGAGTGCCGTCGTGCCTGGTGGGAGGAGGTCACCTGCGTAACTCGCGGGCACTGTCGCGATCAACGCTTGCGGCAGATCATCGGTCAAACCGTGGAAGACGAGAGCAGATACGTGGCTGACGGCCGCGTAGGGGTTTGCCTCCATCAAAATCTCATCCTCTTGCACGACCCCGGTCCGTGCATAGGGCACCGTGACCTGATAGATGCGGCCGAGCCCAGGCACTGCCACAATTTCGCTGCGCGCCTCCATTTGACGCAGTAAGGGATACAGTTCGTCAATTTGCCGAGGCAAGTCGGCCCAACGGCGTGCGTCAGGCGAAATTCTGAATGTCGCCCGCCGTAAGAGAAGGAAAGCGCGCCAATCGGAGAGGATGCGACGGTTTTCTGCCGCAAGTTGCTCCAGAATGGCCGAAGCAGCAGTTTTTTTAACCATTATATGCTTTCTGTCGTTATAGACGCGTCCTAAGGACGCGTCTATAACGACAGTATATAAACTTTATTGTAAGATGTCAATAGCATGTTTGGGGCAAGGGCGTAGATTGTCTTGGAATCTCAGACCGCGCGCTCACCTAAGCGGGCGAGCGGTCTGGGGTTCTAGAAGATGGGTCGTCGACTTCTCACGAACTTTGGTGTTCGGGTAAAATTAGGCTCTGGCACACATTCCGTGCTGTGTCCTCACCTGCCATACTCCTGGTACCACCTTTAGATACGGCGCTACCAGGAGGTTGTAATGCGCTTGACCACCTTGCTCCCCCACCTGCGCGGGCTACGTGTGCTTAACGCCGCTGTGTCCGACGATGAGTTGACCCTCGACGTCGAGCCGATCGCAGCTAGCGCCCGGTGCCCGTCGTGTCAACGACGCTCCCGCCACATTCACTCCCCCTACGTCCGCCATAGCACCGACCACCCTATCGGCGGCCGCCGTGTCATCATCCATATCCATCGGCGCGTGCGGCGGTTTCGCTGTCGCGTTATGGCGTGCCCACGGCACACGTTCGCCGCGCAGTGCCCGCGTCTCGCGCCCCGCTATGCCCGGCGCAGCGCGCCGTTGGGCGCACAGATGCAGGACATCGGCCTGACCCTCGGCGGTCGCCCAGGCGAGCGATTCGCCCATCGCCGCGCCACCCCCATCAGCCGGACGACCCTCCTGCGGCTCGTGCGGCGCTTGCCGTTGCCCGATGCGGGCGCGCCCGCCGCGCTCGGCATCGACGACTTCGCCCTCCGGCGTGGCCGCCGCTGCGGGACGGTGCTGGTCGACAATGATAGTGGGACTCGAGTGCAAAGAGCTTTATCACCCGTATTCTTGCGTCCACCCTATACAGGCGTGCATGGTTAGGGGCAAGCGGATGGAGCGAAAACACCGCTGGTGACGGTTCAGCGCGTCCGAATGCGCCTCGAATCGAGCGAGCGCGGCTAGCGAGGGAGACCTAGAGGTGCAGGTCGGGCGCAATCGCGCACAGCGCGAAATGGTTGTCTGCGCGCGGATGGATGCATAAGGCAGACGTCAATTGAGGCGTTATTGGGCGCGAAGCCAAACGAGTCCGAGAAAGACCTCCAGGCTCACCGCGTCGTGGACCTGCTGCCCGAGCGCAGCGCTGAGACGGTCGTGGGGTGGATGGTGGAGCGCGAGCCGCCCGCGGTCGTTTGCCGTGATCGGGGCGGCACCTATGCGGACGCGGCGCGGCGAGCGGCACCTGCGGCAACACAGATCGTCGACCGGTTCCATCTGGCCTGCAACGGCAGTGCCGTGCTTGAGCGCGTGCTCGCGCGCCATCCAGCGGCCTTGCGGAAGGCGACCGAGCTAGGGGGAGCGCGGCTCGATACTATTACCGGGACGTCACCGCCGCCGCCGGTGCACGACACGGATACCGCCGGTGAGCCGACCGATCCGCGTCGCGCGTACTGCCGGGCGCGCTATGAGGAGGTGGTCACGCTCCACCGCGCGGGCTGGTCGATCACCGCCATCGCCGCACGCATGGGCCTGTGCCGACCGACCGTCCGCACATACGTGCAGGCCGACGCCTTCCCCGGCGTAGCACCGCGCCGCACCACCCTGCGCGCGGGCTCGGCGCACGCGGCCTATCTACGGAAGCGGTGGGGCGAGGGTGTCGCGACGCGAAAGTCCTCTATAAAGAACTGCGGGCGCGCGGCTTCGACGGCTCGGTGCGCATGGTCCAGCGCGCGGTGGCCACGTGGCGCGAGGACCCAGGCCGTCGCGGGCGACGCGCTCCGATGGCGCGGCCAGGGGAACAAGCCGCACCGCCGCAGCCGCGCCCCCTCTCGCCACGCCAGGCCACCTGGCTCCTGCTGCGAGACATCCCCGACCTTACCGGCGAGGAGCGGGCACTGCGGGCGCGCCTGCTGGCCGGCACCCCGGCGGTCCGCCTGTCGCTCACGGTCGTCGACGCCTTCCGGCGCATGGTGCGTGTGCGCGACCAGGAGGCGCTGGACCCATGGCTGGAGGCGGCCGCGGCGAGCCCCGTCCCGACGATCCGCACGTTCACCGCACGTATCCGTCGCGACTACGCGGCAGTGGCAGCAGCATTGGAGTACCCGTGGAGCAGCGGCCAAGTCGAGGGCCAGGTCACCAAGATCAAGCTGCGGAAGAGAGAAATGTACGGCAGAGGGAAGTTCGACTTGCTCCGACGGCGCGTGCTACTCGCGAATTGAGAGGGACAGAGGCGGATAGGGGGAGGTCTGGCCAGTTAGCGGCGAAGCACGGAATGTGTGCCAGACAGGGTCTGTGAAAAGTCGATGTAGAGGGGGATGGTCGCCTGATGGTAGGGTTAAGGGTGTTGAACCAACCACACTATCACGAGGAGACCATCCCCAATGCAGGATACGCCGGTGCCGTCCTTTTTTGCTGACCTGAGCGCGACGGAGCGCGCCACGTTGTTCACCGATACGAGCTTGCGCACGCTCCAAGCGGCCTTCGCGTCGATCCCGGACCCGCGCAAACGGCGCGGACAACGCGACGATTTGCCCTTCCTCCTGATCTGTTTGGTGGCCGCGCTCTTGTGTGATTGCAACTCGCTGGAGGCGGTGGGCCGCTGGACGCGTGATCAGCGCACGGTCTTGGCCCGTGTGTGCGGACCGCGCCGGCACCTGACGCCGACGGGGTCGCTGTATCGGCGCCTGCTGCCACGGCTCTCGGTGGCGCATATTGAGCGGGCGCTGGCGAGTTGGGTGCAGCAGACGCGGCCCCTGCGCGATCGCGAACCCCTCGCGCTCGATGGCAAAGTCGTGCGTGGCGCGCGCACGGCGACGCAGGCGGCCCCGCAGTTGCTCTCCGTCTCCACGCACACGACCCAGGAAACGCTCGTGCAGGTGCGCATCAGCGACAAGACCAATGAAATCCCCGTCGCCCAAGAGCTCCTGCCCCATCTCGCCCTGCGTGGGCGCGTCGTCACCGCCGACGCCTTGCATACGCAGACCGCCCTGGCTCAATGCATCCTCGACCACGGCACCGCCTATCTGTTCACGGTCAAAGACAACCAGCCGCGTCTGCGCGCCGAACTGGTCGCCTACTTCGCCGATCCGCACGCCACGATGCGCACGGCTCAGACGATTGATCGTCGCCGCGGCCGCACCGACACGCGCACCCTCTGCGCGAGCACCCGCCTCACCGGCTACCTGCGCACCTATTTCCCGTTCCCCCGTATCGCCCAGATTGCCCGCCTCATCCGCACCGTGTGCACGGCCGAGAAGACGACGACGGAAACCGTCTATCTCATCACCAGCCTCTCCCCCCGCCACGCCGACCCTGACCGCCTGCTCACGCTCATTCGCGGGCACGGGCGCATCGAGAGCCGCCACTGGCTGCGCGACCTGACCTTTGGCGAGGATCGCTCTCACCTGCGCAGCGGTCCGGCCCCCCAGATCATGGCCGCCTGCCGCACTCTCGCCCTCACCCTCATCCGCCGCACCGGCACCGATGAGATTGCCGCTTTCCGTCAGCACTTACGCTCCCGCCCCACCAAGGCCCTCCGCTTGCTTGTCCCCAGGACCCGCTCTGCCTGACTTTTCACAGACCCTGATGTGTGCCAGAGCCTAAAGTTGACGTTTTAGGGCAAAAACACTATGCTTCGCCTATTAGGCGTGTCCTTAGGACACGCCTAATAGCAAGAGCGGTATATTATTAAGCATTCAACACCACCTTCCTTTGATGCTTTAATACGCGGGATTTAGAGACTTGTGGTCCATGTCCAGCCCCCACATCACGAGCTATCCATCCGCGAACATTGCCTCAGGCACATCGTGCTAAGCTAACTAGGTTATCGTCAGGCTCTTAACGTCGGTGATCTCCGCAGCCTGACTGATCCCGTCTGACCTCAGCATCCCCAACCCCGATCTTGTCTACAAGCGCGCGCTGAACGTCCCCACGACGTCGGTTACCTCCGCATCCACGTCGATCCCGTACGTCCCCAGCCACGCGTGGCCGCACGCCTCGGCTGCCGCAGCGGTATCCCCATCTTCGAGCGCGTCCAGCGCGTCGATCAGATCAGCCCCTCGTTCGTCCCCGCGATGTGCTGCGGCCCGATGCTGCGCGGCCGCGCAGCGATCTTCGTTGTACACCAACACCATCACCCGGCACGGCCCCACGTCCAGCCCCTGCTCTTGCACCCGCCTCCGGAACGCCCGCGCGTTCGCCGCCCGCCTCGCAGCACCTCGGCGCGTTCGAGGA
>JAABUL010006508.1_pt1 | contig 13406 bp, 12 predicted proteins | sample 5559151 | NCBI WGS metagenome assembly JAABUL01 (sample SAMN10711876, study PRJNA513368) | rock metagenome | isolation source: Antarctica rocks | place: Antarctica: Victoria Land, Pudding Butte sud | reverse complement strand
CAAGACAGTTTTGCGCCAGCGCGGAAGCCAACAAAGACAATTCCGATGAAGGTCGCTTTATTGTCTTGCGCCGGAATATGCTATACAACGAAAGGAGATAAACTTTGAGCGTGAGCTTATCTTGCTTTAGGTCATGCAATAACGGTATGGGATTGAGCGTGCACAATCACTCTGGTTCATAACTCACCTGATTGAAAAATTATCTCTCATCCACTTCCTTCTTATGCCCACCCAAGTAAGTCTTCGCCACGCTTACTAGCCCTAGCGTTGACCCCATTTCCAGATAGCAAACGGAACTACAATCAGGAGCAACAAGATGATGCTCACACCTAGGGCTGCCCACAATCTTCGACTCTTGATCGACGTTTTCGTGTTCGAGATGCAGTTGCGGCGTTTGCCAGGAACCTTGTCTTTCTTGCTTTCCTGCGCTTCGATGTCAGAGAAGATTGATGGAGGCCGAGTACCTGCATATGTCAAAGAAGGTACTGTAAGCTGAGGATCGGGACGAGCTGGAGGCTCTGGTTCGCGTGCTACGTTCTCAGTTTCGTTGGCTGGATGCTGCTGACAGGGGTAGGATACGGGAGTCTCGGAGTTCGACATACCTGCAAAGTATTGTTGGGAATGGATTTAAGCCTGGATCTCTCGTGAAAGCGAAGGTGCTGAAGCCCAGGTTATCAGCAGTAAAGGAGTTGAGGAGATTGTAGAAAGGAGAGGGAGCCATTTCAGAGCTTTACGTGATATGATGTTTGAGGCTCTAGGTGTTGTCGAACCCGGGTGCAGACTGGACAATGATGTTCTATTCCAGTCGAGCTTACGCAATGACATGCTTTTCACAATGTCATTGTCAGCTAGCGCAGTCTGAGACATCGATGTGTGCGACAAAGACAGAAAACCTCGGATGCGGCAGCGTGTGAGAAGGCGACAAATGAGGTTTCATACCCATTCATGTGTCATCCACCGTGGAATAGAACCCCACAGTGGTTCCAACCACTGTGCGAGCGACTCCGCCCCAAACCATCTTAATGTCCACACAAGGCTGCCTCGACCCCTCTTCCTCCGCAGCAAAGTCTATGAATAAGCGCTCTCGATAGAGATCAAGATATTGTTCCTGTATCTCGGAGGCGCGAATGAGTGATCGTTGAAGTTCGTTATTCCACTTGGCCTGATAATTTAATGCCAGCTCCGCGTGCTTGTGATTGTAGCACTCCCGACACCATCGAGCTCCGGAAAAGCTACACTCGGGTCTAAGACTCAAGTTTTGACCCGCTTTAGCTGCGGTTTTGTAAGGTCTGTCCTTTGTACAATAGCTACAAATTGAAGTGTGATGAGTGTGACCGCAAACGACATCGATATAGGAGTCGTGATGGCCTAAATAAGAATGTCATACCGACGAATGGATTTGGGGACAGATCGGAAGACAGGCTGCAAGAATGACGAACTCATCGCTCTATGCCACGAGTCGTAACCGGAGATACAACATGTGCTGTGGCAAAATGAACAAAAGATACGTACACATCGTAGTCTATGACGATATGTCAATGGTGTTTGTCTCGAAAATTGAAGAAGCCTGTGAAAGTTCGTACTATGCTGCTTGGGAATAGAAGCTAGATGTTATTTTATGAAAAACGAGGACAGAGAACAAGAGTTTGGACAAACAAGGCGAAACTTGAATAAAGCCATAAGCATTACTGTAGAGCAACAGTGTTCAACGGATGGGAATGATCTCGAGAAAGGAGCCCATCCTCTTCTAGGATCTTGTGTCATTGAACAAAGCCATGGAACATTCTTAGCGTGCTGGGGATGCTGACCAGAAGGTATGGCTCCAGATATACGGAACAGTCCAGGTTCGTGTAATCACCCGCGCGCATACATAAAGAAAACAAAGGCTGGAGAGAAGGGTATACTCTCCAAGTCGTCTTCTAAATCTGGGGAAGACGATCCTGATATGTGCCTTGTGCTCTGGACACGCAATTGGGATGTCGACTTCAGGCCGTGGAGTGTGGAGATACACCTATTTCACGGCTTGGATGGTTTAGGGGCGATAAGTATCGTTGTTCGAGTAATTACCATTGCAGCTATCACGGAGTACTGGATCCCCATCTAATGAACCTTGTACTTTGAAATCCTGACGCTAAGGTAGCCGCGGGATCTATTCTTAGATAGCCGCTTAACCGCTCTACAATGGGGACCTTATGCTTCGTCGGTTCGTCTGAATATCCTCTGCAATAGAGAACAATCCTAAACTATAGATAGATGGCAGCGAAGCAATCACTTCTCCGGGGAATCTTGATGAACCATGATTTTGCACCCATGCCGTGATACCAAATTGACGGTAAATCAATCACATTGGTGGCCTCGCTCATACTGTGGTTTGCCGACTGGCTTGCTAAGCCAGTCCTCTACTTCAATAGGCATGCCGTGACGCCCTTTGATTTCGCCGACCGAAATCCCCATTGAGGTCATAGTTGCAAGCCTGGTTCCTTACAGTTGATCACTATTCCTATTCGGCTTTCTGTTCCATCCTGTCTTGTTCTCCGTGAAGAAGTGTTGCCCCACTTCCCGAATTGTGCACCAAAGCAGGACCTGGCTCTTGTATAATAGTACTTGTCAAGTTCAAGGATGGCTCTAAGCGATATTTTTTGGGAACATTTCGTGCTCAAGTTGTATGTTGTGATTGATTGACCGCTATATGGAAATCCACACTCGAACACCCAAACCGCACGTAATGACACCATTCCCTTCACCGATCCCTCTCAACCATTACTAACTGGTGACAGATACAGAGTAGAAGGATTGCAACCCGTGAAGGGTGCCGCCGTCGAATAGAAATAAACATGGAACCCTGTCGCCGTATTACGATCTGCACTCGCTATAGTCGCTATACACCAGCTATATGGACTCGCCGTTGCTGTGTTATTTAAGAAGAGCTGCGTTCGCCCCGTCCCATCCGTTAGGGGGGTACCATAGAACGTCTTATTCCCATACTGCGATCTGGTATCCCAATATAGTTTATTATTTGTGGAGCCGGTGTTAGCGGTGGCGGAAATGCCATACCAGGAGTTGTTGGTCACGGAATAGAGCTGACCGATGGAGGTCAAAGCGAAGACTTCGCGCTGGGCTGGGATGTAGTAATTGTCAGTCATGTGGGTACCGGGGTCAGAAACACCCCATGCACCGCCAGGATTAACCTCGGGGGAGATGGAGATGTAATTTGGAGGAGCCGTTGGGGCTCCGGAGGCGAAAGTGATCGTGGTCGTGCTAGTTATTGTCGTTGTGGTGGTCGCCGTGCTGACAGGGTTGGTGTAGATGCCTGACGTAACTGACACCGTCTGAGTGGTGTTTTGGGAGACTGTGACCACAGCAGTTGACTGTACGGTCAAAGTATTTGTGGAATTGTGTATAGAGGTTGAGGTTTGGGTAAGGGTTGAGGGTGTTGCTTCTTCACTGCATGCTGAAGTGATGACCGCTCCTGGGAAGGTTGTAAGCGCCGATGGTGTTGTCAAACTGGATGAAACTGCCGTAGAGGAAACTGCTTGACGTGCCCACAGATCGCGCTTTTTCTTTTGCCTTATAGTTGAGGCGACATATTTGTATGAGGTAATTGTGGTGGTCGTTACCGGCTGCGTCGTAGTCGAGGGAACGGTAGTATACGAAGTCTGGGTCGCTGTCGTTGTGGTGGTTGAAGTAGCGAGAATGGTAGCAGTGTTCGATATGTTGTTTGATTGCACCACTGTGCTCGTGGTTGTTGTGGCAGGCGTAGTATAACCGAGTAAAGTAGAACAAAATGAGTACAAAGTTTGTGAAACGATGATTGACGTTGCCGACGCGACCAGAGCCGACGTATTGATGCTGGAGAGTGTGGAGCTTGAGAATGCACTTGTTGTTAGTCCGCTCGAGGTAAGATTCGTGGTGGATGTCGTGAAGAAGGGGCTGCTCGTGGTATTTGGACTCGAGCTTGTTGTTAGTCCGCTCGAGGTAAGATTCGTGGTAGATGTCGTGAAGAAGGGGCTGCTCGTGGTATTTGGACTCGAGCTTGTTGTTAGTCCGCTCGAGGTAAGATTCGTGGTGGATGTCGTGAGGAAGGGGCTGCTCGTGGTATTTGGACTGGAGCTTGTTATTGGTCCGCTAGAAGCTAGAGTCGTAGAGAGAATCGCTGTAGAGGAGTTTGTGGAGGAGCTTATAGAGGAGGGACTCGTGATGTTCAGACTTGAGCTAGAGGGTAGAGTCGTAGAGAGAATCGCTGTTGAGGTGGAGGAGAGACTCGTAGAGGAGGGACTCGTGGCGTTAAGACTAGAGCTTATCCCTAGTCCGCTCGCGGATAGAGTCGTAGAGAGTATCGCTGTAGAGGAGCTTATAGAGCTTGTAGAGGAAGGACTCGTGGAGGAGGGACTCGTGGAGGAGGGACTCGTGGAGGAGGGACTCGTGGAGGAGGGACTCGTGGAGGAGGGACTCGTGGAGGAGGGACTCGTGGAGGAGGGACTCGTGGAGGCAGGAGTTATGACGCTTGGAGTCATGGAGCTTGGTGCTATGGAGCTTGGAATTGTAGGGCTAAAGCTTGTGCTTGTCATTAGTCCGCTGGATATAGTATTCGTAAAGGGAGCCGTCGGCGAGTAGCTTATGGAGGTGTTCGCAGAGGGGAGGCTAATGGCCGAAGAGCTTATAGAGCTAAGACTCGTAGAGCTGGAGCTTGCGCTTGTTATCGGTCCGCTAGACGTTAGAGCTGTAGAGGGAACAGTGGAGCTAAGGCTAGTGCTTGGGAGGCTAGTAATTGTGCTTGTCACTAGTCCGCTAGACGTTGGAGTCGTAGAGGGAGCCGCTAAGGAGTAGGTTGTAGAAGAGGAGCTTGAGGAGTTGGCAGAGAGGGAGCTAATGGAGGTAGAGCTCATGGAGCTAGGACCCGTGAGACTAGAGCTTGAGCTTGTCATCGGTCCGCTAGAGATTGGAATCGTGGAGGGTATAGTGGAGCTGGAGTTGGTACTTATAGGGCTAGAAATCATACTTGTCCCTAGTCCGCTGGAGGTTGGTGTCGTAGAGGGAACAATGGAGCTGGAGTTGGTACTTATAGGGCTAGAAATCATACTTGTCACTAGTCCGCTGGAGGTAGGAGTCGTAGAGGGAACAGTGGAGCTGGAGCTGGAGCTGGAGTTGGTACTCATAGGGCTAGAAAGCATGCTTGTCCCTAGTCCGCTGGAGGTTGGAGTCGTAGAGGGAATGGTGGAGCTTGGGCTGGAGAGCATGCTTGTCACCAGTCCGCTAGAGGTTGGTGTTGTAGAGGCAACAGTGCTACTGGAAATGGTACTAGAGCTGGCACTGGAGCTGGTACTCATAAGGCTAGAAACCATGCTCGTCCCTGGTCCGCTAGAGGTTGGTGTCGTAGAGGGAACAGTGGAGCTGGAGCTGGAGTTAGTACTCATAGGGCTAGAAAGCATGCTCGTCCCTGGTCCGCTAGAGGTTGGTGTCGTAGAGGCCACAGTATAGCTGGAGCTGGAATTCGAGCTGGTACTGGAGCTGGCACTGGAGCTGGCACCGAAGCTGGTACTCGAGCCAGTACTGATAAGGCTAGACGGCATGATCGTCACTGGTCCGCTAGAGATTGGTGTCGTGGAGGCCACAGTGTAGCTAGAGCTGGAATTCGAGCTGGTACTGGAGCTGGTACTTATGAGGCTAGAAGGCATGCTCGTTACTAGTCCGCTGGACGTTGGAGTGGTAGAGGGAGACGCAGGGCTAGAGCTAGTAAATAACATAGGTCCGCTAGAAGTTGCTGTGGTGGAAGAGGGGCTAATGATCGAAGTAGAGCTGCTTGGGCTTAGAACACTCGAGCCAGCCGTAGAGAAGCTCGAGTTGGTCGCAGCGTTCGTAACAGAATTATAGCTCGAGCTCACGTTGGTACTCGGCGTATTAGAGCTTGGAGCTAGCAGTGTTGGAGAGCCAAGATCTGTCGATGAGCCTTGAGATGATAAGGAGGAGAGAGAATTGTCCGATGTCGATATGGGCAGCTTCACACTGGGGGAAGTTTGGGCATCGGATATCGAGGTTCGTGCGCCCGGAAGACTTGATGTGGAATTAGGCTTGGAAGAAGAGCTTTGGTCAAGGAAAGCTGGCGTTTGACTGGTGTTTGAGCCGGATGTTTGATCCGTATATGATGATTGGGCTGCCGAAGTTGTTCGTCCTGCAGTGTTGGAGTATGCGCTGGTTGGAGTCCCGCTTGAGGGCAAACTCAGAGCATTAGAGGTTGAAGCTGTTGAAGTCATGGGGGTCGTAGTGACAGGCAAGCTATTTGAAGCAACTGAATCGGCTGCATAGACCTGCAAGGCACTCGATCCACCACAGTACTCAGTAGCGTTACCTGTGCAAACAATGTTGGAACCACCAGACTGATCTTCTGATGCAATTGGTTGACGGTTGAAGGTATTAGCGCAAAAGCAAGTATCACCTACATACATGGTCAATCAAGGCTCGATGCAAGGATATAACAGATCACATACCGTTTTCCACCCCAAGGTAAGAGTAGCTCGAGCAGTAGGATACACAAAACTCGACCGACATTGCAGCATTAGAGATCGACTTGGCAGTCAGTAGCCGGGAGTTCACATTGTCATCGTACAATCCTTCATTATGGTAGCCCTGAGTGCTCTGCACCACGCTTGGCAAAGGTGTGGTGGGAGCTACTGGGGTCGAGGTGCCTGACTGTGACTGGGTGGATGTGGGGGTACCATACGAGGAATTCGATTGGCTCGCCGGGCCACTCGATGTCAACGGAGCTCCAGAACCGCTCGAAGACGTTGCAGCTAGATTATTCGATGAGCTTCCGGCCAGGTTGCTTGATTGGCTTGACGTTCCCAACCCGTCGGACATAGCAGTGCCAGTATTACTCATTGATCGAGCGTCTGAACCGCTTGTTGATCCTGTATTCGAAGTGTTTGACATTTCAGTAGTTGTGCCACTGGAAAGCCCCGTCACTGAAAAGCTTGACGTATTGACTCCAAGAGCTCCATTGCTTGGAATTCTGGTAATCGCAGCTGCTGGACTACTTGGGGTTCCAGCATCAGATGTTGTCGATGTGATACTCTGCTGATTGTCTGATAGACTAGCCCCCGGGCTGCTTGAAGGTCCACCTAGATTGCTAAGCGTATCAGAAACTGAGCTTGATGGGCTAGGCACCATTCCACTGCTCAAAACCCCGGGGTCCGCCTTGCTTGAAGACAGGTCTGGCCCACTCGATGTAGCAGCTGCCGCGCTTGGCATAGTCTCGCTGCTTGTAGCGTTGGTGTTGTTCACTGGTGGCGGTGTAGTGACAAGTTTAAAATTGTAGCAACTTCCTGGTGTCTGATCATTCTCCGCCACATAAATGGGCTGCGCTTTGGGATCCCTGCTGCAGGTATAGAACGTGTAGTTTCCATCTGTGGTATTAGAGGACAAGGTGATATTTTCCAATGCAAAGCCTGAAGTAACAGCATCTTGAGGCGGATCTGTATGATCTCGAAGTCAGCCTTCAATCATAGTGGGTTATAGGAGTGCAATGTGACTCGAAGTTAGTGGATGAAACCTCCAAGACATGTCTTCAGGATCACGAGCTAGACCTAATACAGGAGAAATTGAAAGGGAAACACAACCTACCAGGCGCGTATTGCAACGTAGGATCGGTATTGCTATCTTGGCGACGGGAGAGTCCGTGAGACGGAGGCGTCTTGGGGATGAAGTAGATATAGTTGTTGTTTAGATCCGTCATATTCGTTGCATTCGTGATTGTTAGGACCGTGGCCTTCACGACGCCGCCAACGACGAGATGTCCATCACCAGACTCGCCAACGGCGAGTGTGTCAAGGCCTGATATATCATTGGAGATATAGAGTTGAAAAGTTCGGGTCTCGTTGCTTGGGCTAGCACTTGCTGCCGATTGTGAGGAACTAGCGCCCGGGCTTATGCTTGTGGGAGGAGGCGGTGTGCCTGAAGCTGGAATCAGTGTCAACGCCGAACTGATAGAGATTGATGACGCGTCAATATTGCCGCCAGTACTGGAAGTGATGCTCTGACCTGTGCTGGATAAGCTAGCACCTTGACTGGGAACGGAAGGAGTTGCAAGGCTTGAAGCTGGGAAAGGTGATGTTTCTGAGTAAATGCGGGTAGATGACCCAGGGATCTGACCACCAGTGTTGAGGGCGCTGCCCAAGCCTAAATTGGATGAGCTGGTACTCAGAGATGAAGTGGAAGGAGTCAATGCAGTTGCCGGAGCTGGCAAAGGAGAGATCCCCGAATTGATAAAGGTGAATGATCCAGGAGCATTGCCGTTGGTTCCGGGTGCAAGGATGTTGCTCTGGCCTGTACCTGATATGTGAACGCTTTGAGCTGAGGTGGAAGGAGGTGCAGTTCCTGAAGCTAGAAGAGATGATATCGAGTCGATAACGGTGCTAGACCCAGGAGCATTGCTGCTAGTCCTGGGGATAAGACTGCCGCTAGGGCCTGTAGCAGATAAGCTAGAAAACCCAGCTGCGGTGAAAGGAGGTGGTGTTCCCGGAGCGAGGAACGACGATGACCTGGGAGTCTCGTCGCCACTAGGGCCTGTAGCAGATAAGCTAGAAAAGCCAGCTGCAGTGAAAGGAGTTGGTGTTCCCGGAGCGAGGAACGACGAGGACCGGGGAGTCTCGTCGCCACTTCCGGGTGCCAAGGTGCCGCTGTGGCCTGTACCAGATACGCCACCACTCGCAGCGGGATTGTTGGTCCCAAAGGTCACTGTAGGAAAGCCATTGCCAGCCATATTGCCAGGAGTCTTGGTTGTCTTGGTGATCAGAGTTGAGCTGCCGGTCATATTCAAATGGGTACCTCCTGTGAGATTGCCGACTCCAAAGGTGGCCGTAGGAAAGCCATTGACAGGAGTATTTCCTATAGTGTCGTAGGAGATATCGCTGGGAGTATTGTCTGTCGTAGCAGCAACACTCAAATTAGCCGGGATACTTGGGGGACTAGGCAGAACGCTGCCGTCGTCCGATGGGTCAAAGATCGACGGGGCCGCGTGATATGGCCAGACTCACCATTGGTCGTCGTTGGCTGTCCGTCCCCGGGCCTTAGCCCTCCACCTGCAGAAGGGTTCTGCCCCGCTTGCTGCGCTGCGCCGGATGTATATCCAAAGGCTGTCTCATCGGCTGGCTTCTGAGATGCTGATGGTTCTGTCTGAATAGCATTCGTGAAGAAGGAAGTCACTGTTGATGTGACGGTCACAGTGAACGGGTAGTTGAAGACATAGTTGGACCCTTCTACCACGTATTCAATGATGTTCTCATATTCATAACGATGTCTGAAGCCATTATGATCTGTTGTCGTAGCGACCAAGAAGGTCGGCTGCCCAGCGAACCAGGTCTGTACTTGCGAACTCGGTTTGGGAAGTGTATCAACGATGACTGTGACGGTCTTCCTGCGGTGAAAGTTCCACTCCCAGAAGGGCGCGATGTATTTTGTTGTAGTGCTTCCAGTGACGGCTGCTGAGGTTATAGGCTGGTGCGCGTCGGTTATGAGGCAAGAATTGCACGTTTCGCATGGTGAGTACAACAGTGGATAAATCCATGAAGGGGTTTCGAGGGTACAGTCTGTTGTCGTTCTCGTCACTGTTTGGACCGTGAGGTTGGACAAGGCCTCTGCTAATCTTATACATATTATTAACAAGAGTGCGCGGCCTGCCGCCATGGCAGCGCTGTCGAGGGGTGAGCGTCAGAGAAATATTCTGATGCTGCACTCGCTCTTGCGCGCCTAAAAGACGGTAACCATCCGAGGAAAGGACGATAACAATGTGCTGGTCACATTCCCGTGTTTCATGCCACGACAACGTGTATTTGGATTGTGGAATGTAATCAAAATTTCGCTTGAGCCCCAAACCCCAAGCGGACTCCGGTGGTAGACCAAGATTGATGAATGACTTCCAAACCCCATGTCCATATGCATCCCGATGATGGTTTTCATTGCTGCTGAAAGCACAACCCCGGACGCGATACGTTGAAAGCCGACGACCACAAGGCGCAAATGGTACTAGATGTAGGTTGCTTCGACTTCGAAGGAAGAAGCTGCTTAGGCAATGTAGTTTGCTTGACTGCTGACTCATTCCTATAGTTCGAGGAAAGCCTTGCATCTAAGGCGGTTGAGATCTATGACATCCGCTTTCACTCCCTATCCTTCATCGCTTTGATATGGGGTGGTTGGACTCAGTAGTGATAATTGCGGTGTTGATGTGTTGAACTTGAGGTGTGCTAGGATGGCCCTGGAGCTTGGAGTACGATAGCTCGAGGGGATCGTGTTTGGTATACCGTTGTTGCTACTGAAGGGAGCTGAAGTGATGGTGCTGTGCTGGTGGAGAATGCTCTACCAAACGGCACTTGCGGAGATCGCTTTAGGTTGTCAAGAAGCGACGTAGTTGCTGTTCGATTTGGTTAAAAGACTGCTTTGCTTGATCGCTTCTAGCCGTATAGCTCTCCATAAATTACTTGAGTTGTTCCTTTGAGAAAGCTTTCGTGATCTGTGCGTGAAGCTCTTTGCAGAGCTGAGTTTTAATCAGAGCCGCTTCCCCTGCTAATCTGCTCGATCATTGTGCATATATCTGACATTCGAATCAACTCTGATTCCCAGATATGAGCCGATGGTTTGGAATCTGGCTCCAACTTTGAAACATCAGAGGCTGAGCCCATACTACCGAAGACGATATCAGTACGCCCAGTGAGGCCCATGGCAAAGACCGAGTTTCAGCCATATTTGGCCCGGCACATCAAGAAATCAGACATAGAGAGGTAAGCAATAAGAGTGTCTTAAACATAGTGATGACAAGATATGAAGGATACATGGTTCTCAACGCGCTGGGTTGGAGGAACGTCTATATTTTGTATGTCCCGAATAAAAAAGATGGCTTCACGGCGTGCGCCCCGAAAAGGGCTGTGCTCAGAGTCCATGGCAGCCGCGCAGTAACTATATGGTGGGCAGCACGGCCGTGAAAAAGCTGTCATCACAGAAGCTTTGTCGGAAATTGACTATTTCAGCCAGGGCGCTAGCTTCGAGTCGAAAGGACTACTTAGCTTTAGAGTCGTGCTCTTAGCAGCATGTGTACTGTGACCACTCATAGCCCGGGCTGCGAAGAAGATTTTTCGAGATCGCTTCATAAGCGATGAGCCCAATACTCAGTGAGCCCTTGGGAACACGTTTGTGTACCAGCTCCGCAATTAGATCCTGCTAATCCTGCAATCTTGAGAAAGCCAAGTGACGAGAAATGTATTTACCACAAACATCTGGACCTCTAAATCTCGTTCCTGGAACGCCGTCAGCCAATGCATTGAGTCGCAATTCTGCTGGTGGATTATGCAGCTAGCCTTAACAATGCTCGTTAGGTAGAAAGTGATTCCTTACCCCTGTGAGACGTCGATAATTCCAAGCGCTTTGACCCAATGCAGATTTCCCAGATGTATCTTTGGATATTGATAACGTGTCTCACTGGGAGTTCCCCCTGTACCGGGCAACATGATTGTACTCGTGCATCTTTCCGCATGAACCATACTACGCACTCAGGGCGAACGGTTTTTCGTTGGGCGTACTAAATTAGTTCATTTACGAGGCCCTCAGAAAAACACCGGTCCTACCTGTGAGGATTCAGCGAGTCTTCGCTTCATTCTCCAATTGTTTTCAATTGAGTAAGGGCGTGCTTTGGTCACGCTGTGTTGACTTGATATGAGCAGCATTCAATTTCCTAGATAAAGATCGGTCTGTGGGACATCCGGCGTGCATACGCATGATATGATGAGTTCCATGCCTCAATAGGCCTCGCCTGACTTCCTTCTTGAACCGTACATTTGGGGTATCTCGCTTACGTTAAAGTTGATGACAAAAGAATTAATTCACAGCGTGCTCACTGCTTAGGAAGCCCTATACTTCTTGCGACTGCTAACGTATTAGCACATGAACCCCTCGAATCTCGGCAGACTTACGCTTCATTACACCTTTCATTCCAGAAAACCCGCCTGGCCTCGATTTTGAGCTTGCGGGACTGCCTGAGGGATCGGCCAGACCAACCTCGACTTCATCTTCATCCGAAATGCTGCTGCTGCTGCTCTCATTGCTGCTCTCATTACTGCTCGAAGCACTCGGTTCGCCGTTTCCAGGAGAGGAGACTGCGAAGCTCTGCAACGGCGGTAGCGCAGAAGCCTCTTCTTTGGGTATCGTTGTCTCTTGTAGCTGCCTCAGTGTGGTGAATTTGGGATACATGAAATAGGCAGGACGAGTGCCGTTGGGAAGACGCCCATCTCGATTCAAGCCTTGGTTCAACAATTTGAGATGAGGGGCAGTCCCATCACCAGAAGACGGGACTGTCCTGGCAATCTGAGCAGGTACCACGGGCTGACTCGATTCATGCTGCAGCTGTTGCCCGGCTGCTTCGTCGTCCGCGTTTTGGGCTTCATATCTGATCGAAGAATTCGCTTGTTGTGACGATCGATCGCCTTGTTCGCCGCGTCTCGAATGTTTAATTTCGATTCTGGCAACATTTGTGTTAATATCGCTCTTGATCGCTGTGGGCTGGCTAGACTGGGTGCTACTAGGCATTTCTACTTCCACAGCTTCGCTATCTTCTACGGAGTCAGATGCGAAATCGGATCCTGATTCCGCCTCCGACTCGGACTGCGAGCTGGAAGAAGAGCCAGAGCTTACAGATATCGTCTCAGACATAGCCTGCGCCGGGGATCGCGATACTGACGTTCGGTGGGACGACGGATTGGAAGTAGAACTTGCGCGCGAAGCGAGAGGATGAGGTGGTGACCTGCTGGTTGTAGATCCCATACTTTCAATGGCCGGATCTATCGGCGTTCCTCGTAAATTGAAACGTGCCATCTGTTCCTGCCGAGGCTTGGCACGAGGTTTCTTCCTCGAACTTGGCCCAGCTTTGGCGTGGCCAGTTTCCATGACAGCCTCCGGAGACGATGCAGAGCCCGAGTCGCCTTCGCTCGAAGATGAGACAGTGTCCTTATTTGGAGCGGGCCCAGAAGACGTCGGGGTATCAACGGCGCGACCTTTCAGTTTCTTGTCTTTCGTTACGTTGAGCTTTTGCTGCACCATGCCTTGCTTGGCGACTTTTTCTTTCGAAGCTTCGTTTGTAGACAAAACATTGAAAGGAGCCTTTTGAGAGTCTTTCGAAACGACTGGTGGTGGAAGCGCGAGCTCATTATTGAGCTCAACCAGAGTCTTGATCGGCTTCACAGCCAAGTAGTCTGGAGAAACCCCGAGATTGTGAGCCGGGTTCTCTCCTTGGGCATGAACAAATGATACGGACCGATGTAGTGCACTAGGGGTTTGGTGATGTTTGAGGGCGCTGCGGAGTGGTGTATCCAAATTAGAAGATAATACTGATGCTAATGGACTCGAGGACTTTAGACTGCCGCGAACGG
>JAABUL010006506.1_pt1 | contig 13408 bp, 3 predicted proteins | sample 5559151 | NCBI WGS metagenome assembly JAABUL01 (sample SAMN10711876, study PRJNA513368) | rock metagenome | isolation source: Antarctica rocks | place: Antarctica: Victoria Land, Pudding Butte sud | reverse complement strand
AATTGTTTTTTTTAATATAGATATATAAATTGTATAAACTTAGTTGCAACTCTATATATACTAAGTATTAACAAATATAATTGTACAATAGCGTTAACTAATCAAATATATAAAGTAATTTTTATTGCTTTTAATTGTTAGTTATTTATATATATAATTGTAGTTTTATTTATATTTAATATATATTAAGTTAAGATTAAAATTAAGTTATATTATTATTAAAAAACATATTATACTAAAACAAATAAACAAATATTTTGATTAATTATATATAATATATACGTTAAACATATATAGTTGCAAATTTAAATACAAAAAATATTTTTTCAAATATATATTATCTTAAGAAAAAATATATATTTTTTTTATATTTAATATATATCTAGCTTATATTAATCTAATATTGTAAAATTTTAAATTAGATTCAAAAAATAGCAAAATACAAATTATTTTACAAAATTAAAATATAGTTTTTATATATTTTGTTTAAACTAAACTTATATTTTGTATAGATATAAATATATAATTAATACAATTATTTATTAATATATTAACAATATAAAGCATATTGCGTAAGTTAAATTAATATCAAGTATATATTAAACTTATATAGAATAGTTGTTATAATTAAGAATTTGCAATTATTTTTAATATATATTTCTATTACAAAATAAGTTTATTTTATATTTGTTATATATTTGATTTATCTCTTATTTTCTCTATTTTTATATTATATATACAAATACTTATTTTGTAATTTAAAACTTTAACAACATATTAATTATATATAGATTCGACTAATATTAAATTTGTATTAATACAATTTTTAAAATTACTAATTAACTATTGTTTGTTGTTTTTTTTCAAATATTTATTTCTTAATTTAAAAAATACTTGCGAGAAATATATTTTTAGTTTAGTTTTAAAATATATTGAGTTTACGCTAATTTACTTTTAGTGCTATACTAGTATTTCAATCGAGAAGCTTTTTTTTGTATATTTTATTATATTAATTTGTACTTAGTATATACTTAGATTATACGCAAATTAATATATCTATTATAGATATTAAATTTTCGAGTAGATTATTTAATTATATTTTAGATTTAATCTATACTAAATATATATTAATATTAAAAAAGTATAAAAAAGCAAAAAAATCTTGTAATAGTAGTGCGCTCAAAATTTCGAAAATCTTCAAAAATTTATATTTTATTTATATTTAATATATATGTAGCTAACAAAAAAAAGTTGTTTATAATAGTAAAAAGTCAAATATAATAATCGACTCTAATAAAAGAATCTAAAATTTATATATATTATATTTATATTTACTATATATATAGAAAAGAATTACAATACTTCTTTTAATTTAAATAAGAGCAATTCTTATTTGCTAATTTACTATACTAAAACTATATTAATTTTATATTTAATAAATATCTTTATTCTAATTAATATTTTAATAGCAAAAAAGAGTAAAATATTATTTGCAATTTTATATTATTTCTATAATATATCTATACTAAGTTTATATATAGCTAATTCTTTTTTAAATAGATTTATCTCTATTAATAACAAAAATTAGTGCAACTATTTTTTTATCTATATTAAAATTATATTAAATCTATACTTAGTTAATATAATTGTTACAAAAATTATTGTTATATTTACAACTAAAAAAGACAAAAATTAAATTGCTTTTTATTATATATATTAAATATATACTAAATATAAATTAAAATAAATTAACAACAAAAAGTTTTCGAAATTGTTTAATTAAATTTTAGACTTAATATATACTATATATAGTACTTTAGTTTGTCTCGACTAATTGTGTACTTTCAATTGTATCTAATATATACAATATAGATAATTAGATACTTGTCTTTTTAACTTCGATTTAACAAAATAAATTAATATTTATTATATACTTTGTTTTTGCGTAGTTGTTGCAACAATTATATTTTAATAAAAAAAAATCTTTTGCAAATTAATTTGAAATAAAGTACAATTTATATTTAATATAAAATCTCTCTATACTTTCTCTAATCTTAAATCAAAATTTCTCTTTTAACTATATTTAGATATATATTGAATTTATATTTTGTTTATATTTATTATATATTTATTTTATTTACTATTTTAATTTTATATTTATTTCTTTTATTTTAGATACTATTTTTTATAAAATAAAGCTAAACAAGCAATTATAATAGCTTGTCGCGTTGTTATACTTGTTAGTTTTACAAATAATACAAATATTTTATATATAATTTTGTCTTCGATTGTTTCTTTTTAATTTCGAATTTTTTAATAAAGTAATAAATCTTCTTTCAAATTAATACTTAATATAAATTGAATATATACTAGATTTATACATAGTCTTTCGAATTTAAACAAAAGTTTTTGAACTATTAATATTATACAATATTTGTAAAACAAAGATATAAATTTATAAACTAATTTATCTTTGTTGTTGTCTTAATTGTTTAATAGACGTTGTTGATTTGCTTATAATAAAATTATATTTAAAATATTTTTTGTATTGCTAGTAATATCGAATTTTTTTAACTTAACAACTTTTTTTGTTAGTTTTTTCTTTTTTTTTGTAGAAGTTTGTTACGTTCTTAATATATATGTTGTATACGCTATTTTTGCACTTAATTTTTAATTTGATATTTCGATAGTATTGCTCTATATTTTCTACTTAATTTTGATATATTGTTTATAAAGTTTAAGTCTAATTTATATTTATTCGAGCTAAACAACAATATATATCGAGTTAATATTTAATATCTATCTTTTTTAAATAATATCTTTGCATATTGTTGTATTAAAAAAAAATTTAGAATTTTTATCAAATATATATTGAATTAATATTTGATGTTTGTTTTTTCTAAATAGTATCTCTATATATTGTTGTATTAAAAAAAAATTAGAATCTTTATTTGATATATATCGAGTCAACATTTGGCGTTTTTTTTTTAAATAATATCTCTATATATTGCTATATTAAAGAAGATATTTTAGAATCTTTATTTAATATATATTGAGTCGATACTTAACGTCTATTTTTTCTAAATAGTATCTTTATATATTGTTGTATTAAAAAAGATATTTTAGAATTTTTATTTAATATATATCAAGTTAATACTTAATATTAATTTTTTATTAAGTAAGTAATTTTTGAATTGCAACTTTAAAATATATAAAAAATCTTGCTATTAAATTTAAATATTATATTTGTGTTAGATTTATACTTAGAATCAAGTCTATTAAAAAAAAGTATTATATAAAAAAAAATTGAATTAAAAGAAAAATATAAATATTGTCGACAATATTTTGCAGCTTTTTGATCTTTTTTATTTATAATTTGATTAATTATTAAGTCAAATTAAATATAAATTAATTGTATATTTTTTTTTTAACTAGTTGAGCAACAATAGAATTAAATTTATTGCAATTGTATTAAATAAATAAAATATCTTTTTTTATCTCGAAATTGTTCTTTTTAAATATCTTAATAGCATATTTTCTTATTTTAATATATAATTAGTATAAATATAGTTTAAAACAAATATAGATTCTATCTAAATATAGAAACAAGTAATAATAGTTTTTGTTTTGCAAATTTATTATTTTAAAAATAATTGCTTTCTTTTATATTAATATAATTGCAAGCTAGCGTTTACTAATATAAAGAAATCTTTAATTTCTCTTTATATAGTTTAGCAAAAATTTATTTTGTTTTTCGATATTTAATTTATATTTTAAGTTTGAAATATAATATATTTATATTGTTTATATACTATAATAATTTGTTAATAATTTCGATTTTTTAAAGTTAATTAATAAAATAAGTTGTTAAATAATTAAAATAATGTTTTTGAAAATTATATTTAGAATATATTCGACAAAAGACTAATATATATTCGAGATATTTAAATTACTTTTAAAAGTTATTAAAATTGTAAAAATATTTTTCAAATTTTAGACAAGATATTAGTAATATCTATATAATTTTAGTATATATTAAATATATTTTAAGCTTGTTTTTTGTTTATATTTATTGTAAAAGTTTGCAATCTTTTGTTTCTACAATTGATATAAAAAAATTAAATAATTTGACAAATAATTTCTTTTAATATTTCAAATATTTTAATAAATAGAGCATATAGCTTATCCCGGGTGCAGATTTCCTACCCGGGACAAGCTTATCCCGGGTAAGAATTCCTATCCGGAGTGAACTCTGTCTATGCTCAGTCTATACTCAATATAGAGCGTGCTAAATAAAGCGAAAATTATAAGTTTGAAAAGACGTTTCTATTGCAAATTGTATACATCAGATATATGCTAGATCTATAATTTTGTTATTTCAAAGCTTATTCTGAATAAAAAATCTGTATCTGAAATAAGCTTTGTTTATGTCGAGTCTATACTTTACGTATATTGTGCTAAATTAAGCAGAAAGATTGAAAATTTAAAAATATATTAAAGAGAAGATATATATATCTAGTATATGCTGAATATAGAAATTGATTATTCAAATATATCGAGTAATTGTAATTTTGTTCGATTTCTAAAACTCAGAATAGACTAGATATATGCTCAATATAGTTTATAACTGTTAAAAGAAAAACTATTATCTCGATTCTTAAACACACAATTTCGACGCGTCTATACAGAATACAATTCAAATATAGATTCAGTATTGCTGTAGCATATATTAAGAATAAATAGAATTGTATAAGTTGCGCGTTAAATCTCTAGCGTGTTTTGTAGAATTGAAGTACAATTGTCGCGTTTTCTATCTCTATCTTTTCTAACTATCTATATTATTGTAGTATATACTTCTGATTTTACTAACAGATCTATAGTATAAGTCTAGCATATTCTCTAATTTTACTGCTTCTATTATTTTAGCATATATTTAGTATAAGTGTTGTCGCAATTTAGCTTGTTGACGTTAAAGCACGTTACAACAATTCTGATATAACAAACGCGCAAAATTTGTTTTCTCTGAGATATTATTATAATAAATATAATATATGCGACACTTTTGTTTAGCATATACTGATTATATACTCAAGAATTTTTTTCTAATTCGAATTTCGATTTTGTAATTGAATATAAGTATTTAGTTATAGCACAATTCTATATTAGATATATACTGAGTCTATATTTAGCGTATATAAAATTTAACTAAGTAGATAGCAAATCTAATAAAAAGATATTTCTTGTTGCAATTCAATTTATACTAAATATTAGCAATATTTGTTATCAAATTTTCGAAAAATAGTAGACAATCTATATATAGATTTAATCTAAGTTTAGTATATACTAAATATTATCAGTTGCGCTAAATTCTAAAACTCGAATTGTTTTTTTTAATACAGATATATAAGTTGTATAAATTTAGCTGCGACTCTATATATACTAAATATTAGCAAATATAATTGTATAATAATGTCGGCTAATCAAATATATAAAATAACTTTTATTGTTTTTAATCGTCAGTTATTTGTATATATAGCTATAGTTTTATTTATACTTGATATATGTTGAGTTGAGATTGAAATCAAGTTACGCTATTATTGAAGAATATATTATATTGAAGCGAGTAAACAAATATCTTGATTAATTATATATAATATATACGCTAAGTATATGCAGCTGCAAATTCAGATACAAAAAATATTTTTTCAAATATATATTATCTCGAAAAGAAATATATATCTTTTTTATATTTAATATATGTCTAGTTTATGTTGATCTAGTACTATAAAACTTTGAATTAGATTCAAAAAATAGCAAAATGCAAACTATTTTACAAAGTCGAAATATAGTTTCTATATATTTTGTTTAAACTAAACTTATATTTTATATAGATACAAATATATAATTAATACAATTGTCTATTAATATACAAACAATATAGAGTATATTGCGTAAGCTAGATTAATATTAAGTATATATTAAGCTTATATAGAACAATTGTTATAATTAAGAATTTGCAACTATTTTTGGCACATACTTCTATCGCAAGATAAATTTATTTTATGCTTGTTATATATTTGATCTATCTTTTATCTTTTTTGTTTTTATACTATATATACAAATATTTATTCTATAATTTAAGACTTCGACAACGCATTAATTATATATAGACTCAACTAATATTAGATTTGCACTAATACAATTTTTAGAGTTACTAATCAATTATTGTTTGTTGTTGTTTTTCGAACATTTGTTTCTCAACTGAAAAATACTTGCAAGAAATATATTTTTAGCTTAGTTTTAAAATATACTGAGTTTATACTAATTTACTCTTAGCGCTATACTAGTATTTTAATCAAAAAAATTCTTTTTGTATATCTTATTGTATTGCTCTGTACTTAGTATATATTTAGACTATATGCAAATTAATATATTTGTTACAAATATCGAATTTTCGAGTAGATTATTCAATTATACTCTAGATTTAATCTATACTAAATATATACTAGTATTAAAGAAATATAAAGAAGCAAAAAAATCTTGTAATAATAGTATATTTAAGATTTCGAAAATCTTTAAAGATTTATATTCTATTTATATTCAATATATATATAGCTAACAAAAAAAAGCTGTTTGTAGTAGTAAAAAATCAAATACAATAGTTAATTCTAATAAAAGAGTCTAAAACTTGTATATATTATATTTATATTTACTATATATATAGAAGAGAATTACAATACTTCTTTTAATTTAAACAAGAGCAATTCTTATTTGCTAATTTACTATACTAAAACTATACTAATTTTATATTTAATAGATATTTTTGTTCTAACTAATATTTCAATAACAAAGAAAAGTAAAATGTAATTTGCAATTTTATATTACTTCTATAATATATCTATATTAAATTTATATATAGCTAATTCTTTTTTAGATAAATTTATTTCTATCAACAACAAAAGTCAATGCAATTATTTTTTTATCTATACTAAAATTATACTAAATCTATACTTAGCTAATACAGTTGCTGCAAAAACTATTGTTATATCTACAACTAAAAAAGATAAAAATTAGATTGTTTTTTGTTGTATATATCAAATATATACTAAGCATAAATTAGAACAAATTAGCAACAAAAAGTTTTCGAAATTGTTTAACTAAGTTTTAGACTTAATATATGCTATATATAATATTCTAATTTGTCTCAACTAATTGTGTGCTTTCGATTGTATCTAGTATATACAATATAGACAATCAGATACTTGTCTTTTTAACTTCAATCTAACAAAATAGATTAATATCTATTATATGCTCTGCTTCTACGTAACTGCTGCGACAGCTATATTTCAATAGAAATTTTTTTTCTACAAATCAATTTAAAATAAAATACAGTTTATATCTAATATAAAATCTCTCTATACTTTCTTTAATCTTAAATTAAGATTTTTCTTTTAACTATATTTAAATATATATTGAGTCTGTATCTTGTCTATATTTGTTATATATTTATTTTATTTACTATTCTAATTTTGTATTTACTTCTTTTATTCTAAATACTATTTTTTATAAAATAAAGTTAAACAAACAATTATAATAGCTTGTTGCGTTGTCGTACTTGTTAGTTTTACAAATAATACAAATATCTTATATATAATTTTGTTTTCAATTGTTTTTTTTTGATTTCGAATTTTTCAATAAAGTAATAAATCTTCTTTTAAATCAATGTTTAATATAAACTCGATATATACTAGATTTATGCGTAGTCTTTCGAGTTCAGACAAAAGTTCTTAAACTATTAATATTATACAATATTTGTAAAACAAAAATATAAATTTATAAACTAGTTTATCTTTGTTGTTGTCTTAATTGCTTAATAGACATTGTTGATTTGCTTGTAATAAAATTATATTTAAAATATTTTTTGTATTGTTAGTAATATCGAATTTCTTTAACTCGACAATTTTCTTTGTTAGTCTTTTCTTTTTCTCTTGTAGAAGTTTGTTACGTTTTTGACACATATATTGTATACGCTGTTTTTGCACTTAATTTTTAATTTAATATTTCGATAGTATTGCTCTGTATTCTCTGCTCGATTTTAATATATTGTTTATAAAGTTTGAGTCTGATTTATATTTATTCGAGCTAGACAACAATATATATTAAATTAATATTCGATGTCTGTCTTTTCTAGATAGTGTCTCTGTATATTGTTATATTAAAAAAGATATTTCAGAATTTTTATCAAATATATACTGAGTCGATATCTAATATCTATCTCTTCTAAATAGTATCTCTGTATATTGCTATATTAAAAAAAAAATTTCAGAATTTTTATCTGATATATATCGAGTCGATGCTCGGCGTCTGTCTCTTCTAGATAATATTTCTGTATATTGTTATATTAAAAAAAAAAATTAGAATTTTTATCTGATATATATCGAGTCGATACTTGATATCTGTTTTTTCTAGATAGTGTTTCTGTATATTGCTATATTAAAAAAGATATTTTAGAATCTTTATCTAATATATATCGAGTCGATATTCGGTATCTGTTTTTTCTAGATAGTATCTCTGTATATTGTTGTATTAAAAAAAATGTTTCAGAATTTTTATCTGATATATATCGAGTCGATACTCGATATCTGTTTCTTCTAGATAATATCTCTATATATTGCTATATTAAAAAAGACGTTTTAGAATCTTTATCTAATATATGTCGAGTCAATACTTGGCGTCGATTTCTTACCGAGTAAGTAATTCTTGAATTGCGACTTTAAAATATATAAAAAATCTCGCTATCGAATTTAGATATTATATTTGTGTTAGATTTATATTTAGAATCAAGTCTATCAAAAAAGAGTATTATATAAGAATTTTCTGAATTAAAAAAAATATATAGATGTTGTCGACGACGCTTTGTAGCTTTTCGATCTTTTTTATCTATAATTTGATTAACTATCAAGTCAAATTGAATATAAACTAATTGTATATATCTTTTTTGACCAGTTAAGCAACAATACAATTGAATTTATTGCAATTGTGTCAAGTAGATAGAATATCTTTTTCTATTTCAAAATTGTTCTTTTCAAACATCTTAATAGCGTGTTTTCTTATTCTAATATATAATTAGTATAAATATAGCTTAGAACAAATATAGATTCTATCTAAATATAGAAGCAAATAGTAATAGCTTTTGTTTCGCAAACTTATTGTTTTAAAAGTAACTGCTTTCTTCTATATTAGTATAATTGCGAGCTAGCGTTTATCAATACAAAGAAATCTTTAATTTCTCTTTATATAGTCCGGCAAAAATCTATTTTGTTTTTCGATATTTAATCTATATCTTAAGCTTGAAATATAATATGTTTATACTATTTATGCGCTATAGTAGTTTGTCAATAGTCTCGATCTCTTAAAGTTAATTAATAAGATAAATTGTCAAATAATTAGAATAATATTTTCGAAAGTTACATTTAGAATATACTCGACAGAAAATCAATATATACTTAAGATATTCGAATTACTCTTGAAAGCTGTTAAGATTGTAAAAATATTTTTTAAATTCTAGACAAAACATTAGTAATATCTGTATAATTCTAGTATATACTAAATATATTTCGAGCTTGTTTTTTGTTTATATTTATTGTAAAAGTTCGCAACTCTTTGTTTTTACAATCGATATAAAAAATTTAAATAGTTTGACAAGCGACTTCTTTTAATACTTCAAATATCTTAACAAATATTGTATAATAATCTTTAATAGTCTCTATATTAATCTACGCGTAGTAGTAGACATTAATTTCTATTACAATTTGAGCGTATACTCAATATATATTGTGCATACATTAAATTTACAATAATAATTCTTGTTTTAATTCGAAATGCTGTACAGATTTGTTTTGTTTTGAATCTATTTAAATACAAAATTTATTTCGAGATATAATTGATTTATAAAGATTTTAGTCTAAGTATAAGTACAGTATACAACAATATATTGTTGAAAATTTCTATTAAAATAGATAATATTTCTAATTTATTGTTTTTCTGAAAAACGCAATTGATTAAAAGCAAATTCTTGTTTAGTTTCTATAGATTATAAGCTAGATTTATACAATATTTAAACTAAATATAAACTAATTTTCCAAGACTGTTTCGACAGAAAACTTCTCGAGTTTTTGTTTGCAAATTAATATTGCTATACAATCTTCTATATTAAGACTATTGTATATATAATGCAAAGCAATCTCGCTATATTTTGTGCGTAAATCGAATATAATAGAAGAGATAGCAAAGTATTCTGCAAAATATTTAGCGCAAACAATATATATACTAGATATAAGTTTAGCTTACGTGCTATCAAAAACAATAGATTTTGTTGTTTGATTGTTGCAATTATATTGTCGACAATTTCTCGAAATATTTTGATAGAATATAGTAAATAATAAGTATAATTTCCGCGTGCAATTAATATAAAGAATAAAAATTGTTCTTGATTAACAAAAATATAGATATTCAACTGCGCATTATATATACTGATCTTGATTTTGTTACTTTTCTAAGAATAATCAAATTCTATATATATTTAGTATATACTGAACTCGTATCAGAATAGAATTGACTGCAGATAGAATTTCTAAAAACTAGATATTTAATAAAAATGCAATTTTTTGTGTGTTGTTGTAATTTGTAGTCTATTAAGACGCGAAAATAATTAATATTGATACATACTAAGTTTGTATTAACAGTCCAATTTGTGTATTATAATTCTGTATTAGAAAGTAGAGAGCATTTAACTCAATAAATCTATAAAATTAGCTTACAAACAATATAAATAAAGTAAGAGTTTATCTTATAAGTCTTCTATATAGCAGACTCTTAATTCTTGTATATACAAGTTATAGATTCGAAATATACACAGTATATATATTAGTTTTGCTATTTTTTAAGAAATTTATAATATTAGATCTCTATGCGATACTTCAATTGCGTATTGACATTTATTGTATATATTAATTGAGTAGAGTATTGTCGAAAATTATTAATATTCTTAAGCTTAACTCTATTGTATACTAAATATATATATAGTATATCTAAATACGCGTGTTCGCAATACTTGATTTCGAAACATTTGAAATTTTGATATTAAATTTTGTTTGTTTTGTTTTTCTTTTTGATTTCTAGAAATAGAAAAACAATCTAAGTAATCTTAAAATTAATTGCAACAACAAAGAATTGAATCTAGTCTTAATATAAATTAAAATTATATTTTACTTAAGTTAAATATATACTAAATATATACTTATTAATCAATACTCTAATAAGAACATTAATTGAGATCTCGACTAATATTGTGCTTTTTCTATATACAAAATAAAAAATTCTTTTTGAATGTGTGTGTAAATATGCTGAAATATTGTAATAGTTTTGTATTTTTGATACAACTATTTGATTGCGTCTTTTGAAGATAATCGCAATTCTATTAATATTAATAAAGTTCTACATATAATAAATATTAGCTCAATATATAATAGATATAAAGCGTAAAAGAGAATCTATTTTTTTGAGTTCTATAAGCAATAATTTGTTAAAACTATTAAGATCTTGATTGTTTAATACATTTTGATTTTCTTGATTGTTTATAGAAGTATTCTTGTTGATATCTCAATTACTTAATATTGTATTCAACTTAATAATATTGATGTTGTTAAGATTCGAAGTTTGCTTATATATTTAGCGAATATCTAGTATATAATAAGTATAGAGTAAATCTTAATTCTATTTATCTATCGCAAAATCGCTTGTTAATTTTGATTTGCAAAATTCTCAAATATAGAAGAATTTTTCTTGTCAAAAAATATAGAGATTTCGAAAACAAAGAAATTAATAGTACTATCGAAAAATATATTGCTATTAAGATTTGAATTAAATATAGACTAAACTTAAATATAATATATATGCAAGACAAGTAGTTGAATTGCGCAAATATAAAACTATGTCGGACTTATGCTACGTTTGAAAATAATTTATACTATAACAAAATGTAATTTTGCAATATATAAATCTTGTTTTTGAACTTAATTGATTGCATATTACAAATCTTATACAACTCTAAAAATGTTATAAATATAGAGAATTAAGTTTATATCTAGCATGTACCAGAAAGAAGCAAAATTCTAAAAGTTGATTTTGAGTTAATACTGAATAAAAAAGTTTATACTCTATATAAACTATATATATACTAAGCTTGCATTTCGATCGCGAGCGAAAATCGCGATTAATTTCTATAGTTCGAAATAATTATACTAAGTATAAGCTGAGTATCGACAGAGTTTATTCTAGATAAGAATTTCTACCCAGAATAAGCTTGTCCCGGATGCGATTTCTGTATCCGGGGTAAGCTGCAACCCGTAATAAATATTATATAATAATTTTTGATAGTCTCTATATTAATTTATATATAGTAGTGGATATTAATTTCTATTATAATTTAAGTATATACTTAATATATATTGTGCATATATTAAATTTACAATAATAATTCTTATTTTAATTCGAAATATTATACAAATTTGTTTTGTCTTAAATTTGTTTAAATATAAAATCTATTTTAAAATATAATTGATTTATAAAGATCTTAGCTTAAATATAAATATAGCATACAACAATATATTGTTAGAAATTTCTATTAAAATAAATAATATTTCTAATCTATTGTTTTTCTAAAAAACGCAATTAGTTAAAAACAAATTCTTGTTTAACTTCTATAGATTATAAATTAGATTTATACAATATTTAAATTAAATATAAATTAATCTTTTAAAATTGTTTTAATAGAAAACTTTTCGAGTTTTTGTTTGCAAATTAATATTGCTATACAATTTTTTATATTAAGACTATTGTATATATAACGCAAAGCAATCTTGTTATATTTTGGGCATAAATCGAATATAATAGAAGAAATAGCAAAATATTTTGCAAAATATTTAGCGCAAACAATATATATATTAGATATAAACTTAGTTTACGCATTGTTAAAAACAATAGATTTTGTTGTTTAATTGTCGCAATTATATTGTCGACAATTTCTTAAAATATTTTGATAAAATATAGTAAATAATAAGTATAATTTTTGCGTACAATTAGTATCAAAAATAAAAATTGTTTTTAATTAACAAAAATATAGATATTTAATTGCGCATTATATATACTAATTTTGATTTTGTTACTTCTCTAAGAATAATTAAATTCTATATATATTTAATAAACACTAAATTTGTATTAAAATAAAATTGATTGCAAATAAAGTTTCTAAAAACTAGATATTTAATAAAAATACAATTTTTTGTGCGTTGTTGTAATTTATAGTCTATTAAGACGCAAAGATAATTAATATTAATATATACTAAGT
>JAABUL010006499.1_pt1 | contig 13412 bp, 12 predicted proteins | sample 5559151 | NCBI WGS metagenome assembly JAABUL01 (sample SAMN10711876, study PRJNA513368) | rock metagenome | isolation source: Antarctica rocks | place: Antarctica: Victoria Land, Pudding Butte sud | reverse complement strand
CAGCTTAAGCCGGACTCGAAACATAGTTCAATTGACATGAAACAGAATTCCGTACCAGAACTTGCGGCAAGATGTTCGTTAAGAGATCAAATATCTTCGATATCAGTAACGTTCTTAATTCGATTTGGGAATGATTGGGTAAAAACTTTACGCTGACGAATCTGCTGACGCTGAGCAACTTCGTGCAAACGAAACAATTAAAATTCTGAGATAGTTGTCATTTCTTTGCGTAAAGAAAGTAGCATTTATAGTAGAATGATCTCGCAGAGTTTTTCTACTCTGCCACGGACAACAAAGTTTTCATCCACGCTAACCACTCTGGGTATAACGCCCTGCTTATCAGCTACGAGTAGGTAAGGTACTTCGCGCCTAGGCCTACAGCCATGCGCGCTTCCTTCCTGCCCAAATTTGTTGACCTACGCGACCGTTGCTACATGCCAACGAAAGTTCCCTCTCATCCACGGCCGCAAATCTCCCCATTATTGTGTTTCAAAACCTGAATACTATTTAGGCCACGTCTTTTGTTTCTTCATCTCCGTACGCTCTCCTCTCAGCCTCCACAAATGCCACCCTATGATCCTCAGCACCTCGACGACAACGACGACTCCTACAGTAGCTCCAGCAGTATTTCTACCTGGCTTCAGGGCCATCCCGAGCTCCCTCGTCAGTACATACGCGAAGACGAAACCGCGACACCACCGCGTAAGCAGAGAAAGCGAACACAAGCACACGGACAGGGAAATGCTACACGTGCGGTTAAATACCCCAGGCTCGCAGAGCTTTCTGGTAGTAGGATGAGCGAAGCATCAAATCGAAAGCGATCGCACTCGCAGGATGACTCGCCTTCGAAGTCAGTGTGTAAGGATCGTAATACTCGGGCCAGTGTAAGGCGTCAATTGAGACCAGCGGATGCGACGAACCAGTCCCAAACACCTACCGCTCGACGAACTGGACTTCCCCAAAGCCTTGCATCCCCTAGCAGAGAAGACGATTCGGAAGCTACTCCAAAGCCGGCCTCAAACATCAGTATCACGCGAATAGACACTACACTCGACCAACTATCTACTCCTACATTCCCGCCTCTAAAACAATATCAGCCCGAGGACAATGGATTGGCTGTTAGCACATCCACAAGATCCTCTGGCGTCTCGGAAGACTCGGATCTAACGTCAGCAAGTAGAGGCAAAAGACGTGAAGGTAGCCCCAAGAAACCGACACGTATGGTTGATTTTCTGCTCTCAGACACACCAGTCGTGATCAGAGCCTTCTCAAGCTCCCCAATACCTACACATGTGAAACCATTGTGCAAGGATCTGGCTTCCATTGCTGCTGGGAGACATGTAATTCCGCTCACGATACAGAGTATCGCAGCGAAGGAACTGCTGGAAGAGACATTCCCAGAGAACTTCTTATCCCAGGCTATGCAGAAAGAGCAAGGGGAACAGAAGTTAACGGGCGGTTTGGGATATCAGGTTTTTTGGACGAAGGTACTGGAGATTCTAGGCAGCGCAGAAGCATGCTTCGAAGCAAAGCTGCCAGAGGCGTCATGGAACTGTGAAGTGCATTCGAGAGTTCTCAACCTCGCACTGGTTGGGCCGTGGAAGGCAAAGGGTATCTGGTATCGCGATGTCACGCCCGCCAAGATCACAGACAAGTCTCTCCTTCCCAAATACGCCAAAGGCAATTCCATGCAGTCCAAAACGGTTGACTATGTCCTTGTTTTGAACCCTGATTCCCATGGAGACTTACAAGCCCGTATTGTTGCTAGACTTAAAGCTGATCAGATGAAGGCCAAGATCAAAGCAGAACAGAAGTCCAGCATTAATCACACCGATGCCGAATACCTCTCGTTCTCGCCCATCGCTGTCAGCATGGTGACAAAAAGAGGCGCGATTGACGAAGATAACATGCGTGTCCAAATATCCTTATGGGTCTCAGCCCACTTTGCTCGTCTACGGCAACTCAATTCGAAGGTGGAACTACCGTCGCTGCCTATCCTCGTCATGCAGGGCCACAGATGGAAGCTCATGATTGCTCAGGTCAAAAACAACAGTGAGATCGTAATACTCGGGGACAGGCATCTGGGTGATACATACTCGGTGAAGGGTGTCTTCCAGGTTGTTGCCGTAGTGAGAAGATTAGCAGACTGGGTCCACGACGATTATCTTCCGTGGTTCGAGAGCTCAATTTTGGCAGGACTTTAGTCGCTTGTATAACTACTTAGTACCAAACTATTCAAGCTACCATTAAAACCGTCGAGGTCCCGCTTTTAACCATGCACAGGGCCCACCAGTAAACTACATACCTCGTTTTCATTTCCGGAAGGGCGCGGGAGATGTTGGCGTGGTATTTTGTTCACGCGTCGCATTCGGGAATAGAAGCTGTTTCTAAGAGCGACTTGACACGCTACACGACTGAGATCTCTAAGCCTGGCTTTTTGCGCGCGGAGCTGACGTATTTCGCCGAGGCGTTTGTGGATGAAGCGTTCTTCAATGCGACGACTAAGATCACGCCGCTGCCGATGTCCGTGCTGGGGTTGGGTGGGCAGGCGACTTTTGCACCCGTGAGGGTTTTGAGGGCGGCCGGTGGGGAGGCATGTGGTGGTGGATGTGATTCCCAAGGCGGGGGCATTGGATTGGTATGTATTTATTTGCCCGACGCTTCCCGAGGGGTGGTGGGATTTAGTGCTGATGATTTTGTAGTAGGTGATGAGAATCCAGAGTGGACGGCGAAGCGCATAGCGCAGTTTTTTGGCGCTTGATGAGGGGATTCCGAGTGTGGATCTGTCATATTTGACGGATAAAGTTAGGTTGGGCTGAGAGGTGCGTGGGATAGGTAGACAGACTCGGCTAGGAGATGTTGGAGAAGAAAGATCGAGCGCTGGATATGTGTGGAAGTAACCGCCAGGCGTAGAGTCACTAAAAGTCGGCTAAGTAAATCAAGATATCAACGCTCGTATTCATCATTCTATTCTCATTCTTTCCCGCAACTTTCTACATCATATAAGTGCTTATACTATGGAAGCAAGCGCTAGAAAACTCGGGGCCCATAACTGAACCAGACTTTAAGCGTCAAGATGGTTACACTAACTTGTATGATATTCGTCTGTACTCTTCAACCCACATACTTACCTTTTAGGCCAGGTTGGTGATTCCGCTGGCGGCAGACACAACGGATGAGACTGGTCACACCTCGGAAAGAAAATGAACGATCAGCCAATTCGAACAGAAGCTCGGGAACCCATTCTAGCCACCTGAAGCGAGCGTGTTCTCTCAACCATTCCCGTCTTTCTCCCCAGTGGAACAATTTCATCGGCAGTAGCTGTGCCCGTTATATGCTTTGGCGAAACATCTTCGTCCTCTCTAGTAACACCCATCCGCCACCACCAAGCAGCGTATGATGGTGATATATATATATATATATATATATCAATAATGTTCGATCAGCCGAAGTAAGACTCCTTCGCAGAGATTTTTTTGGTAACGGATGTGCTTTTATTCTGACGGGAATCTCTGTAGGTCTGGTGAGACTTGGGGACATTGCAATTGTAGCAGCGTCAAAGTTGGGGCAAGAGAGCGTGGTCTGCAAAAGGGATAAGGGATAAAAGAGTGACTTTTGCGTCAAGTACTGTTAGCTTTGGGTACCAGGACTCCATTGGAATTGGCTGCCTCACCATATGTCAAGGGAAGCTGGCCTGCCAGATGTGCAAGCCGTAGGAACACGGGTGTTCGGACGCTCTCGGTTTGGAAAACGCTGGTGGGAGTAAAAGAGAGATATCCCGTCGCGTATATGACCAAATATTGTTTATAGAGTATGTGAGCTGGAATGAGGGTTTAGGTAAGTACAACAGACAGTGGGGATGGACCACTTTAAATCTCGATATACATTTTAGTTCCCCGAAGCCAAGAACAGCTACAGTCCTCAGTATCATCAGCCTTCCATAAAAAAAACCCCCCACTGCCCAACGCCCACCACCCCACTCCCCTACTAAACAGTCTCAACCAGCAAATTACCAAATTCCACCTCCAACGCTCTCTCCCCGTCATCCTGATCCTTTGTCGGTTTCGCCGCATAAACCCCAACCCAACACTCCCCATCCGCCTCGTCAAACACCCACGTCACCTCCCTCACAGGCCGCCGCTCCAAGCCTTCCACAACGTACACCCACAACGTACTCGTCGGCTCCCCATGCACGAACTCCCTCTCCATCTCCACCGTCACCGCCGTCCCACTCGCCGCCGGCACCAAGCTCCAATCGGCCCAGCGATCACAGGCCACGGTACTGACATGCGGGCCGCCGTGGAAGAACTCGATGCCCGTTTTTAACCATTTCCGTTCACCGGTAGTGGTAGTAGCAGGGGAGGGTTCGTGGGGGGGGGGGGAAGGATGAGGCAGAGCCCGCCTTGGTCGAAGCGGGTTTTCCATTCTGCGGAGATGGAAACGCGGGCGCGGCGGAAGGAGGAGAGGGCGAGGGTGCGGTAGAGGATCGGGGCGTTGAAGGAGTCGAGGTGCGGGGGCTTGCGCCAGATGTCGGTGCCGGGGGGCGCGGAGAGGGTGAAGGTTGCTGGGAGCGGGGAGGGCGGGGTGGGGGGGTTGGGGGAGGTGGGGTGGAAGTAGTGGAATGTCATTGGGCGGAATTGAAGAGATAGTGTGTCGAGCGGAGTAGGGTCAGGGATTGATTGGTTGGCTCTGCTGGGATACTTGAACCTTTCCACACGTTGGGTTTAGGCGGACTCGGGTTCCACCGCTCGGGGAAGGCGTCTGAGATGGAAGATGAAGTGGTGGTTATTCTGCGCTCACGTAGAGACATATAATCTTTTGCTGAGGATGGCACTTTGATGAATGGCTTTGCGCTAGAAAGAAAAACCAAACCTTTGAACCGCCATCCCTACCCTATGATACCTTACCCTTTACCTACATGTACAGTAGACCACTAGTGTCTTTGTATCCCGCCGAACAAACATCGTATGAAATGTTTTGATCGAGGCAGGCTGAGTAACCACGCGGCCCCTTTTCCAATTATGTATACCGACTGATATGACTTTTTATCCAAAATGTTGTTTGTTTATAAGAAAACGGTTCTTAGTTGAATTTCTTAAAAACAACAGAGATCATATAAAGAATGCAGTCTTGTATGGGGAATTATGCGGTACCTACTGTATATAGCTCTTGGATTCCTAAGCGGGAGGGAGGGAGCTGGGGGGTTTTTTTTTACATGAAGCCATTGCCTCTAGAGAGTATGCCTTATGACGCCTTACTTTATTAAAGCGGATACGGCCAGATCATGCAAGAATGGAACCTATTTCGTACTATTGTCAATTTTGTTCGATCGCGCTTAAAGGTTGTGATCAAGTTTTATCAAAACTAATAAATCAATATAAGTATAAGTATTGTAAATATGATAACGTTTTCTCGACAATTTTCACTTTTGATAAGTCAAATGACATTCATTCGTCATCATTAAGCAGTCTATGATGGTAATATACTCGTACATCAATAATATTCGATCGGTCGAGTGAGCCTTCTTGCAGAATTTTTGGTCTTTGCTGCAGCTAGGTGGGGGATCAGTCTTGGTAAACGGTTGTGTTAAGTCTTGTTTGAGCATTCTATCACTAACGTCACCCTCCAATAGTAGCCGTTCATCTCCAGAAATAAGGGTGTGGTGATACCAGATCTTGGTGTTTCCCCATCTACCCAGGTAAGAGTTGTCGCTTGAGTGGCGGTAGCGAATGTGCTTGATGCGCGATGGAATTTCTGAGATTGGACGTGTTTTCGGAACTTGACAGCATCAAAGCTGCATAGTGGAGCGGGCCGGTTGAGTGATAAGAACGTGGCTTTTTGTGAATTGTGAAGCTTACGCAAGAGTATGACCAGGGAAGCCTGTATAAGCATTCAGAGCCTGGGAACATACTTAGATTTAGATGTCCTCATGAATTACATTATCTCGGTAATCGAAACAAACCCCCAAGTGCTCCAATGACCGGATGCCCGATAACCGTCACATGAACGCCTTCGATACAGTACATCATACATGTCCGCCGGAAGCCTCAAGTACCTCAAGTGACACATGCCTTGCAGAGCGGAGAACAATTTCTTGAAACTTGGGTATAGTTCTTTTGGTACAATCGACTTGTACCAAGATGTGCTAGGCCCTAAATGCGGGGCTTGGGTGACCATCTGTGTGATCAGATGGGGCTTAGAAGTGAAGAAATCGGTTATATCCCCTCGATATATAACTTGCGGCCTAGCAGAGGTTAAGCATTCTAGGTTGTCTTGTACCTGTAGAAACGCTAGGAATGGGGCACCCAAGTGATCATAAGACACGTCACTCAGCACTCGAAGCTTGGATTTCTTAAGATCTTGGCACACCGAGGGTTCGACCTGGGAGCGAGTAAGTCGAAATTCCACCACTCTTCAAGATTGTTGGCGTCTATCGTAGTGAAAATTGCATCTGTAGGGATATCGATATGCTCCAGATGAAGCACTTCGAGTCGCATAGCCGGTGTGGTACTGTTGACGTGTTCAATGCCTTTCATGCGAATTTCAATTCCCCTAACTAGATGCAATCCATTGGCCCTCGGAGTGGGACTTTCAAGCTTTTGAGTGCAAATGGGCACAGGGCCCCTAGTGTTTCTCGGTTGGAGGCCAGTCAACCCACATCAAACTCAAGCGTTTCTAGATTAGCAATTCTCTGTAAAGCATCACGATGCAAGAATTGATGCAGAAGATTCTCTAGGCGAAGACATGAGGTCATCATTCGAAGACTCAAATTGATAGGGTGTTGCGGCTCTTCTATCCCAACACACTGTTCTTCCTTACTTAGCCGCATTGCGAGCCAGCACTAGGAACATCGTGACTCGATACATGAGTAGTTAATGGGGTAATACGCAAAATGAGTTAGATCGGCTAGATTGCCGAATCTCGTCCTTACCACTTACTTGAAGAAGCTGTGGCCCTCGATATCAGCACCGCATGTAACGCCGGAATCTGTGGTATCAGATTGCAAATGGAAGTTGGGAAGAGCCTTTCGGCTGTGGTATAAGTGAGTCTTGTATGTCAGGGCAAGGCCGAAGAGGTCCCAGTCATTTTCAATCTTCGTTTCTCACATCATTAGCTCGTTATTCTTTTACAGAAGGATGTCGTTGGAGGCTTACCTGGTCGGCGACCATTTCAGCGAATTCGACTTGGCTTACTCGCATGGTGACTCGTGAATTGTCCGATTGAATCATCCTTTACTCCGCTTGTCTCAGCCCACGAAGATCTGTCCTGATAGCGGAAGGAGTCGATTGTTCATCAACGTTTAGTAGAAGTAATCTTGAATATTGCTTCTCGATTAGATTATATGAAGGCCGGAAGTATTTAAAGACTCGCTAGAATATACGTATGTTATAGAAAGAAAACCAACACCAATGCGTGAGGAATGTTGTAGAGAACGAGAAATGCTAATCATTCATATATACGGGTTGTCTAGCATCAAAGCCTGGCAGTATATCATTAAGAGTATTGTCTGACATCGAGGCTGACCATGGATATATTATATAGAACGAGGATGTGTTTTGACGATTGAAGTTGTGTGAAAGAAGGTTTTAGTGATCACACATGTTGGTGACCACACTATTAAGGAAAGAAAGGAGTAATCAAGCGGGATAGTCATACTCAAACATAACATGAGACAGAAACCATGATACCAGACCTGAATACTGATCGTTCCCTGCAAGTCAAGATTGCAACGCTCTTACGCTCCTTTCTGCTCAAAATCGCAGATTTGTCGAGTGGACTCAGAGGACCAATTTGCGTCGTCCATGAGTCACAGTCACCAGTCACCCAAGCATTTCAGGCCAGCAAGTACAACCAAGAATAGATAGTTCTTTTATTGACTCAAGTGCGAAGCTATAAAGCTACAATAGACACTCGCTAAATATGTAGGCCTGATTACCCACAGATTATACAATCGCCACCGAACTGTACCATCCTCAAGACAGGTCCTCAATACACGAGATTCCTCCTATTCGTATCCCCTCCTTCAGTACTTCAGGATAGCTGGCCTTTGTAGAATAGCCCCACGGAAACGAAAAACCACCGGTTTTCTCCCGGTGGAAACTCTAAACCGTAGAAATGCATCGATGTCTCTAGGTATAGAGGCGTATGAGGGAGACTGACAATTGGATCCAGTCCTGCACAGTCCCTGGCTCTCAAACGACACATCGTTAAGTCTTGATTCCCCCTCTTCCTGAGCATTCCAACTTTCCAACCAACTTGTATACCTTCCATCGTAGTGGGCGCTGGATCCAAGAGCCAAACTCCTACCGAAGGCCACCCTATAGCTCATATAGTGTGTTTATTGGCAAAGTCTCTTTCCCAACAGAACAGTGATTTGAACGAAACGCAGTCGAATAAGCCTCGAGAGCTTAACCGTCGAAGCTCGCTGAGAGTCCCTATCGATAGAACTTCGGCATTGAGGTATATAAGCCGTGTGGTGAGGACGCAGTATCTTCCCCTTGTCCCGGTGGCTTCGATGATCGTTGTAACAGTCGCACTTCGCCCGATAAAGATCGTTAATAGACGTTTTCGGCTGTGTATCGTCGGGTTCGTGACTCTTCTTAGCTCTGATAACAATAACCAATTGTTATCAGGTTCCCAGCCGGCACAGTACAACCAAGAAACACAATGTAAAAATAGTTGTAACATAGAAGTCTCACTTCGGCGCTGAGAAATCCATGTAGTGGCGCGCCAGTCGATCGCAAAAGCTGTAATTTCGCTTAAAGGGATAGGAGAGATGCTTGTATTCTAGTTGTGTATTCTACTTAGCTTGGGAAATGGGTATAGAGAGCATTAGACACCAGAAAGATCAAATAAGTTTGTCGCAGCGATAGTGTTTGAGTGGGATAGATGCAGCTGTGCAAGCAAGGATAATCATGCTGCAGTTGTACCTCCAGCCGTTAGTTTCTGGTTTGACAAACTTCGGAATATCACTCTCGAATTTGTTTACGAGAAGCGCGCTGTGACAGGAATTTGACACTGAAAATCTAACTTCTGGTTCCTGCAAATCAGGTTGTAAAGGAATGATATTTTCTAAGCAAGCATTTAACCCCTCCTTCGATGACTAATATGGTTCGGCCATTTCCGCCTTCATCAGCTCCCGGAGGGGTGAATTCATCAGCTGTCCCCAGCTGATTTCATAGAAACAAAAGAAAAGCAATAGGCAATGCATCGGCAAACACAAAAAAACTAGGCAAAGAGAATCCGTTATTTCAGAACCTATGACTCTTCACCCTTGACTTTTGAATCTTTGTCGACTTTGAATATCTTTCTTTCATCTGAGTAAGATGAAAGAAAGCTTCGAACCACAGAACTCGTTGACTTCGATATTTCTTTACACTTTTCCTTCAGAAGATCGTATTCCTTGGCCCCAATAAGCCCCTTGTACTTTTGGCCTATGCCAACTAGGATCTTTCCTTGGCTTCTGGCAGTTTCGTTAAGAAACCCACATAGCAACCTGGTATCTTCCAGCTCTTTTTTCCGGGGTTCCTTCTCACCATCAGATCCTAACATGGGTATGCTATCGATATCTGAGTCCTCCTTGCCGCCGGTGCGTGCCCTCTTTGCTGAGTTCTCCGTGTTCGGATCCCCATCTTCGGCAGTTCTTTTCTTAGAATTCCGTAGATTGAGGGCTTGGGTGAGGTCTTGAGCGATGGTTTGGCTGTCACCTATTTAGTGGACGAGTTCTACTGCCAGCCGTCGAGCGAGCATATGAGGGTGTAGGGTCCGTTCGTAAGCTTTTCATCAATCAAGTAACCCTCTTACGTTCAGTCCTTCGAACGTAGAGGTTACCTAATAACTCCTTTTAGCGTTTGGTTATTCTAGAAAAATGATCCAGCGGTTTGCTAGCTCAATTATGCCGTAGCCCGATATTGCGCAGCAAAGGCTGCGCAGCAATGCGCAGGGTTTTGCGAGAGCAGGGTGGTTCTCTGCATCGTTGTTCGGCCGCCACCAGGACTTCGTGCTTTTCCTCTGTACCTAGGAGTCCGGTCTTCGTACCAACATGCGCAGCGTACAAACAATGCGGTCGTGCTAGCATTTACTAAGATCTGCAGCATGCATACTTTGAAGGGTTCTTCTGTATTAGAGACATTGTAAAGCCGTGCTTGTGTGTTTTCGTTGTTTTCTGTTCTAGCCAAAACCCAACCACAGGTGGGAGTGTACAGTCTGGCAAACTTCATGCACACAGGGCATTCAGAACGCTCTTCGGTCCTCACTGTCGGACATCCTAATCGATTTTCTCTTTGACCTCTCATGATAGGTCGTTTGAACAGATGCGATGAATGCGATATTTCATCGATCGATATGCGAACAGTACCACAATTTTATTCTATTTTACTGATGTTTAGTATAGCATTGAATCGCTCTGACATGGACAACTGTGGAGTTTTCCAAGAAGAATAAATGTGTTCCGCTCGGGCTTCCTTGGAGCATGAGTTCCTCTTCTGTGAACTGCGTGTCAGAATGGGATCCCTATGGCTCCAAGTTACAGCCCAAGAATCGATCTGAGTGCCACCAGTAGATATATTTGACAAAATATTAGTGCACGAAAGTCAGAACTCAACCTATCCTCGACCGTGGTTTTCTGTCATTCATTGGCCGCGACTGCTCCTTTGATGACTGGTATCTCGATAGCATTTCTGCCAGACAGCTGGATTCGAAGCATGGTCTCAAAGGTCGGGAAAGACGTTATCTTCGTCTTCATCTGCTTCGGTATCTGCAAGGTCGAGATACTCCAGATCATCGCCAACGTCTTGCTCGTATTCCCCAGTCAAAACTAAGCATTCAAGCTCGCCGTTTGTGATCTCGTCCGCAACTTCACACTTCCCCCTCTTGGAGTATTGGGACGAGGGCTTTGGACTCTCCATTGACAGCTCAAGGTTGGTGTTCGGATTCTTCATGCTTTTTTCAGCTTGGATACTTCAATCTTACCGTACTTGGCAGGTATGTAGAATCAGAGGTTGCTCTCGGTATCGATCACCTGATAGCTTTACCTTCTTGTTTCTACGTAGCTGCACTTGGAGAGCGCGTAATTCCAAATGAAAGAACATCTGTTGATTCCCTCTTTACAGGTCTGCCTCCAATAAATCTCAATATTTCCTTCGTGATAATTTCATGCTATTCTCCGCAAAGCCAGCGGTGCAACACCCTAGGTATATACCAGGAAATAAACAATATATTCCTCTGCAAAGATGACCTTCGTCGAGACATTGTTCAATTGAACGTGTTTGAACCCCAGCGACGAGACCCTCTGTGGAGATCTGGCGGTTGACAAAGTCGTAGTGTCGGGTGGATTTCCTTAGATTGTTATGAAAATAACGGTAGTCAATATATTTTTACGTTTGTGTTAAAGATTAGCGGTTTTCTGAAATATAAAAGATTGATATAACTGCTTCATCTCTCTACGACTTATTCATCTGATTTACTTGAATCCTCTCTTGAGTTTGATAGAAATTCGTTGAATGTGGTCTTTTGATTGCGTTGCTCCGCTTGTTGTGAGATCATAGATTTGCTGGTATAGCTGGCACACCTCAAGTTAGCAGGGCAAATCGGGAGAGAAACGTTATCACGTACCATACGAGGAAAATACTTACGCTATACTCACTAGCATCAAATTACTTTCAGAAGCGGCAGAGGTGAGCTGAACGCATCAATGAAGGAAAAAAGGGCAGGACGAAAATGCTGGTTTTCTATAGCACGATCGTACGATGCAGCTCAAGGCTAATTGTATTTGAATCCATCAAGGGAAGGCCGGCATAGGATTCGGGCTCATCCTGGATCCTATTTCCATCCGTCCGTCGTTATAGTAACGACATAGGCGGCTGTTACGGTTATGGACCATATGCGAAATTTAGATCCCGTGGCCTTCAATCAAGTGATAGCTAACAATATTATATCGTCCTGCTTAGGAGAAGCATGTTGACCGCTTTGGTATAATGGAGGTACTGGGCCTCTTGTCTGGTTTCTAGGACCTTCACCTCCAGTCAAGGGAACCTTCAATGGCGAAGCGGGACCAGCGGGAGCGTGGTGACCAAGTCTTGCTCTCTCATGTTTGACAGTGCCTGCTTGTTATACATTTACTTCCCGTTCAAGAATGGTTCGTTGAGCCCCATGGGCTCGGGGGGCCACATAAAGCAGTAGTAATACAAGCTTTGCGGTATCATTATCACAAGCATCAGTGTATGTTGTTGAGATGTTGTGGATGTTGCCCTGCATGGCTTTGTCGCTATGCATTTGTGGTGCAATGAGATTTGAATAATATCAGATAATAGAACTTACAGTATACCAATACTTTAAAGAGGTTTTCTTGATAAAAACATAAAGCGAATTGGAAGAATTTAGTATGTTTTCTGCCAGCTGTGTATATTTAGGCAAAACCGAGGATTGAAGCACAAGAAAATGAATCTCTCACGCGAGAATGGTACGAGTTGCGGTGTCCTGGACTCTTCGAACATCTTCTCGCAATCCCGTCCGTCGAGTTTTAGCCCCTCTTCCTTCCCAATCTCAGTCTTGTGATAACAATATTCCGTTGCCAGCCACCAAGACCCAGGGTATTCCTCCAAACAAAGTTCTTCATAGCATATGTGCTTCAAGGCGGCCGGTGCAGAGAAGCCCAGTGCTTCAATGAAAGGTCGCATAATCTGCGCATTGTAATGGCGGAGTGGCTCTGGTCGAGTGAGGGATAGGAAGGTAATCTTGTGAAGCTTTTGGTAGGTTGGGAATCAATTGATTCAAGAAGGTATTCCTGAGTGTCTACGCATAGAACGTCAGTTTACAGAACAAAGAAATGGCAGGTGGGCTGAGCTTGGGATATGCTGCTGAGGATCTATGGTGTGAACTCACAACGTCGTGGTAATCAAACCCGATCTTCGGATGTTCGATCCCTCTTGTTCCCACATGGAGTTGCAACAAGAAGTCTTTCGTAATGTCAAACAAATTTGCTGGGATTCTCAAATGTCTGAGATGCTTTTTATCCAGTAACGCAACCGCAAACTCGGTCGACGTTGGAAAGCCTTCAGGCAAGGGAGCGCAATTTTGCTTGAACCACATAGTCGCAGGTCCTAGCTGAGGATATCCCACGACTGGTTGGATGTACATCCATACAAAGTCATCTTGCTCATGTATCCCCGTTTCTGCAAATATATCTTGCGGTCTATTGAAGGTGAGCGTTTGCAACTTGCTTTGAGACTGTACGAATTTCAAAAATGGTGCAGAGAGTAGATCGTCCTCAAATGGTATAATAAAAGGCGCCTCACCCAGGTTGTCGCGATTGAAATTTATAAGATTTATAAGCGAGATACCAAGCTCCGTCAAAGAAGCTGCGCAAGCTAGGAGACCACGTGCTGGGAGGGGCAAAGCCGCTGTGAATTCTT
>JAABUL010006498.1_pt1 | contig 13413 bp, 10 predicted proteins | sample 5559151 | NCBI WGS metagenome assembly JAABUL01 (sample SAMN10711876, study PRJNA513368) | rock metagenome | isolation source: Antarctica rocks | place: Antarctica: Victoria Land, Pudding Butte sud | reverse complement strand
CGGCAGGGATTCCGCGATGCGGGCACCGACGCTCCGAATGACCCGTCGCGGACGCTGATTCTTTACATCTAAATCGCCTCGACGAAGATCGTTCGTGCCCGTTGCGTCGTTGCGCGATTCTGTCTCGTGATGCCTCGCCACAAGTGACTGGTTCTTGCTCAATGACGATACTGCTGGCGAAGTCGTCAAATCAACGTACGGACGCAGCAGAAGCGCGGGACGGTGGTCGCATTTCGCGCCGATTTCGCCTCGTTTCGGACTTCGCCAGCAGTATCGCGAATGGGCAAGAGCCGGTTTTCCCCACGCAGAATTTCACTCGGCGATGGCGGAATAAAAAACGTAATATCGTAATGTCAATTGTTCGTAGGTACTTGCAAACGGCGCGCCGGAGACGCATACGTCTCGCAATTGTGCCATTCACGCCTTCTTCTCATACACGCTATTCTCCGTTTGCTCCTCTTTTTCACGCAGTTCTCGAGGCAGACGAACCAAAGTCGGATTGATTCTTTCGTGGAGTAATCTTGAGAACTTTTATACGTAGTTACAATTAATAAAATTTATCCTTAAGAAGCCATTTGGGCCTTGCCAATGCGCTAAAAGCGTTTATAATACGTCGCAGTGAGATGGTTTGTCGGTACTGAATGTCTGGACTACGAGGCCGGTGGTCATTCCGTCCTCCGTGACTCTGTCTCCTTGCCCCATGCGCCAAGGAATGTGCGAATGGATATCGCGACGACAACCATACTCCTCCGTGTGCTGGGCGCGCTGCTGTGCGGCGCAATACTCGGTCTTGAGCGGGAGCGGCTCGAACGTGCGGCGGGGCTGCGCACCCACGCGCTCGTGGCGGTCAGCTCATGTCTGGTCATGATCGTTTCCACGTACGGGTTTGCGGACGTGATGTATGTCAGCCAAGTTTCACTCGACCCTAGTCGGGTGGCGGCGCAGGTCGTGAGCGGCATCGGCTTCCTCGGCGCAGGGGTGATCATCTTCCGCAAGAACACGGTGAGTGGCTTGACCACTGCGGCAAGTATCTGGTCTGCGGCGGGTGTCGGTCTCGCCTGTGGGGGCGGCCTCTTCCGGGCAGCGGCGATTACCATGGTCGCAATCCTTCTCATCCAGGTTGTCCTCCGGTTTTTCGAGCATCGTTTCTTCGCGCATCATCTCCCAAGCACAATTACGCTGCGGGTCGCAAAAGGGGTCGGGCGCATCACGGAGATCGAGCGGCTGGTGATCGCATCGCAACTCCCACTGCGTGGGCTGCGGCTTCGGGCGGGGAGGGCGGAAGATCGCATTGACTTGGCCTTAGAGCGGTTCGCGTAATTGTTGACCCTGCGTTTCTCCGTGCGTAGCAAGGATTATCGCTTGGAAACAGGGCCAATCATTATGAAATTCGCTCTAGGCAACGCCCGCGAGGCGGCGGTGCTGACGCTCCTGGCGAGCCTCAGTGTCGTGGACGGTGTGCGGACGGTCGTGTATCGCGGCTCCGGGAACCGGCCGTTCACGAATGACGAGCGCGATTCTCTCAACGATGTCTTCGACACTGGTGGAGAAGCCGAACAGTCGGTCGCGTAAGGGGAAGCAGGGATGCAGATCACACGCACGGAGCCAGCGAGGATTCAGTTGCTTACCTGCGGCGCGTGCCGCCACTGGCAGGGGACGATCAGTACGAACACGGACGGGCAACCCCTGGGGCGCTGCGCGCGATTCGGCGAGACGAGACCGGCAGAGATGCGGCCACGCTGCAATATCTGCTGGGAACCACAAGCCCTGCCGCACATACGCCAGCCTTTGCAAGCCGAGGTGTTGTAGCGGCCGCATCGGGAGCCTGCCCACGGTCACCGCGCGGCTATCGATGCCATGTACCAAACGCGCGTATCGCCCGCTTGACACGGAAACCCGAAATGGTATAGTGGGCGCGATTTCCTTGGCGGTAGGTAGGCGAAATTCTATGAGGGAGACGGCGCACGTGCGTCCAACCGTGCTGTGGCATTCGGCAGATCGTATCCGGTTCCGCCGCGCTCCACGTTCCTTCAATCTGGTGCAGAACGAGCGGGGTGGCGATGAGCAGGGTTGAACGACCTGGCGACCTTTTCCAGAGAACGTTCGTTCGCCAGCGGACGCAACCACGGATACGCGTCGGCGAGCGCGTGTCGTCGCGCGTCGTCGGCGGGAGGTCGGCGCGCCTCGTTGGTTTCCTGTATGTCCTGCCCGCGCTCGCCTTTCTGCTGCTCTTCGATATCTGGCCGATCTTCTTCGGCTTCTGGATGAGCCTGTGGCGGTGGGGCGTCAAGGCGGAGCAGTTCATCGGCTTCGGTAATTACGCGCGCATCTTCCGCGAGGAGTTGTTGCAGCGTTCCTTCGACGGCACGATGCAACCGGGCGGCGTGGGCAACGCGCTGCTCGTCACGGTCTACTTCGTGCTCGGCACGGTGCCGCTGACGATGGCGATTGGGTTCGGTATCGCGGTGCTGCTCTTTCAGAACCTGCGCGGGCGCGACCTGATGCGGACAATCTACTTCCTGCCGCATATCACGCCCGTTGTCGCGGGGGCGATGGTCTTCGGATGGATCTTCAACCCGCAGGTTGGCGTCGCGAATGCCGTCCTCCAGCGGTTTGGCATCGGGCCACAGCAGTGGTTGAATGATGCGACTCCCCTCCTCAAACATATCGCGAGCGGCCTCGGTATCACACTCTTCAACCATCTCCCCGATGCGTATGCCGGCCCCAGTGTCGCGCTGGCCTGCATTATCCTGTTCACGATCTGGGCCTCAGTCGGTTTCCACACGGTGATTTTCCTGGCGGGGCTTTCGAACATTCCCGGCGAACTCTATGAGGCGGCCCGGCTGGACGGCGCATCGGGGTGGCAGGTGACGCGCGCCGTAACGTTGCCCCTCCTTTCTCCGACGATCTTCTTCCTCGCCGTCGTTTCGACGATCGGCGCGTTTCAGGGATTTAACGCGATCTTCATCCTCTCCAATGGCAGTGGCGGTCCGAGCGGCACGACGGAATCAATCACGCTGCACATCTTCAAGAACTTCTACCAACGTCCCAGCAGCACGGGCTACGCGGCGGCAGTCTCGTTCATTCTCTTCTTCATCCTTCTGGGTTTGACGCTCGTGCAGTTCCGCGTCGCCGGGCGGAAGGTGCATTACCAGTAGCAACGAAAGACGAGGGGTGTGCATTGGTAGGACGTTCACAACTCGCGGATCCAGCCCGCCCGCTGCTCGCACGGAGCATCGCCGGGTCACGCACACGCACCGGTCTGCGACCGGCACGAATCGCCGCATACGTCGTGCTGATCGTTGGCGCGGCGCTGATGATCTTTCCCTTCTTCTGGATGCTCGTCACCTCGTTCAAGACGCTCGAGGAGATCAACCTTTCCCCGCCAACGATCTTCCCGCACGACTGGCGCCCCCAGAACTACATCACCGCGTGGACCAAACCCCCCAGCAGTTTCACCCAATACTTCATCAACAGCGCCATCATCTCCATCGTCGGGACGGCATTGCAAGTGCTCATGGCGGTACTCGCGGCATACGCGTTTGCGATGCTCGACTTCCCCGGCAAGAACCTCCTCTTTATCCTCTTCCTCGCGACGCTGATGATCCCCTTCGAGGTGACGCTGATCCCAAACTTCGTCACGATCCGGCATCTGCCGCTTCTGGGCGGGAACGACCTGTTCGGCAACGGGGGGAAGGGGTTGTATAACACCTATGCCGGTATGATCCTGCCCGGCGCGGCGAGCGGGTTCAGCGTCTTCCTGCTGCGGCAAGCGTTTATGACTATCCCCCGCGAATACTGGGAGGCGGCGCAGATAGACGGGTGCAGCCGCCCGTACTTCCTCTGGCGCGTGCTTGTGCCGCTGGCGATGCCCGCTATTTCGACCGTGGCGCTCTTCGCACTGCTGGCACGCTTCAATGCCCTGCTCTGGCCGCTCGTGATTACGGGCACCGAGAAACTGCGCCCCGTGCAGGTCGGTATTTACTACTTCCGTTCGGGAGAAGCGTCGTACCTCAATCTCGTCATGGCGGCATCCGCGTTCGTGATGCTGCCAGCGATCATCCTCTATGCCTTCACGCAACGCCGGTTCGTGGAAGGATTGGCTTCGACTGGCATCAAGGGCTGATGCCGGATGGTGCACGACAGCAGGAAGGGAATGCGACCATGATGCACGCACGAGACCCCATCTCACGCCGCACGCTTCTTCGCGGAATCGCCGGGCTTGCCGCCAGCGGCGCGGCGGGCGCGCTCCTCGCCGCGTGTGGCGGCGGGAGTGCGACGCAAGCCCCCGTCGCGACAACGGCCGCGAAGCCTGCGACCACCGTATCCGCGACGACCGGCGCTGCCGCCGCGACGACCGCCCCCGCAGCGGCAGCGCCCACCACCGCCTCCGCCAGCGCGGCGACGGGGAGCACGACCGGTATTTCCGCCACGCCGGGCGGTGGTAAGGGCAGCAGCATTGACAGCGTCGCGCTCGATAGCCCGCAGGAAGTGCAGTTCTGGCATATCCAGGCGACGATTTATGGCGACGCCATCAAGGAAATCGTCGCGAACTTCAACAAACTCAATACAGGCAAAATCACCGTCGTCGAGACGTTCCAGGGCAGCTACGGCGACCTTAATAAAAAGGTCCGCGCCGCGATTCAGGGCGGCGGTGTGCCGGATGTCGCGATGGCCTATGAGCCGGAGACGCAGGAGTACCAGACCGCAGGCACGATCGTGCCGATTGACGATTATCTCGCGAGCAGCAAGTACGGTATCTCCGATGCGGCGATCAAGGACCTGATGCCGAACGTGCTGGCACGGCAGCGCATCCCGCAGTACGGCGGCAAGACGCTCTCCTGGCCGCACGGCACGAGTTCGCAAGGCGTTTATTACAATGTGGACCTCCTGAAGAAAGCCGGTTTCGAGCGACCCACCGCCTCCCTTAGTGACTTCGCTGCCCAGGCAAAGACGATCAAGGAGAAGACCGGTGTCATCACCTTTCCGTACGGCACGATGATGGGCGGCGTCTGGCTCAATTTCCTCCGCTCGTACGGTGTGAACTACGTCACTGATGATGGCAAGATGAGTAACTTCGAGAAGCCGGAAGCGCTGCTGGCGCTCAAACTGCTCAAGCAGATGAAAGACGACGGCACCGCTGCCGTCGTGTCGGACACGGAGCAGGAGTTCACCAACCAGCGCGCGGCGATGGAGATCAGCACGACGGCGCGCACCTCAAGCAAAATTGATCTGATCGGCACGAAGTTCAACTGGGGGATCACGCTGCCGCCGCAGGGCAAGGCGGATATCAAAGTGACGGAGATGTACGGCGGCAATAACGTGCTCTTCAAGTCCAACCCGAAGAAGCAGTTGGCGGGATGGCTCTTCATGCGCTACTTCGCGGGCACGGACGCGCAGGCGATCTACGGACAGAAGACGGGGTACTTCCCGGCCACGATCTCGTCACAGAACACCGAACTGCTCAAGAAGGATTACACCGATCATCCCCAGAAGGCGCAGGCCTTCAAGGAAGTCTTCCCCTACGCCAAGATTCAGGACCCGAACCCGGCGCGTAACGCGATCAATGATTCGCTCGACGCAGCGATCAACGACATGCTGGCCGGGAAACTCTCGCCCGAAGACACTCAGAAACGGATCAAGAGCGAGGCGGAGAAGGCGCTCAAGCAATTCAACCCGTAGGTTGCTCACCGTCGGGAGAGTCCGCCCTTCCTCGAAATGAGGACGAAATGAGGAAGGGCGCTTTCCGGGCGGCGGTGACAAAGGAGTCTATCATGCCCATCACCCGTGACCGCATCGCCGCGTGCACCATCGCCTACCCGGACCTCGACCTCGCGGAGGCGGCGCGGCTCCAGAGCGAGGCGTTCCGCGCCGTCGAAGTCACCTTTGATTACGGTGTCTCCCTGCCACTTCGTGATGGGGTGATCGCGGACCTCGCGGCGGTGCAGCGAGAGCGGCAATTGGCCTACGCCGTGCATCTGCCCCTCTCGATCCAATTCGCCTCCCCGAATCCGCTCCTCCGCGACGCCTCCGTTCGGACCGTCGCGGAGACGATTGACGCCTGCGCTCCCCTCGCCGTCAGCGCGTGGGTGCTGCATGTCACGCCGTTCCACAGCATCGAACGACCGATCGCGAGCCGGGAGCGGGCGGCGGCGCAGCGCGACGTTGCGGTCGTCAACGCGACGAACAGCGTGCGCGAACTGCTGGATCGGACCGGGCTCCCGAGCCGCGCGCTCGCCGTCGAGAACCTCGGCTTCCCCTTCGCGTACATCGACCCGCTGCTGGAGGCGTGCGACACGGGCGTCTGCTGCGATATCGGCCACTTGCTCGCCGCTGGGGTGGACCCGGTGCCGTTTATCGAGCGCTATGCGCCCCGGATCAGCCATATCCACCTCCATGACGTGATCGAGGGGCGGGATCATCGCGGCCTGGGCAGTGGGCAGGGGATGATTGACCTCCCGCCCGTCTGGTCCGCCCTCGAGCGCGTCGGGTATCAGGGGCTCGTGACGCTGGAAGTCTTCACAACCGAGCACATCCGCTCCTCACTGGCGAGCGTGGAGCCGCTACTCCCGAAGCCGACCATCGTGCGACATTGAGGGGCGCGACCAACAAGAAAGGGCAGAACGCTGATGGATGCCGATGCACATGACGCCGCGATGGATGAGGGTCGCTCGGGTGATCGCGCTCTCCTCCATGCCGGTGATCCCCCACTGCGACTGATGGGCCGGGTCAGCCCGTCGCCACGGGTGCATTACCGGATGCACACCTTCGACCTCGCGCCCGGCGCCACGCGCCTGACAGTGCGATTGCATTTCCACAAGGAGCGGCTCTGCCAGCTCTTCCTCGCCGTCTTCGATCCGCAGGAATATCGCGGTACGCGCATGAACCCCGCCGGATATGGCGATATCACGCTGGAACTTCAACTCGGCGAGCGTGAGGCCGGACCCGGCGCGCTGCCCGGCCCGTTGCGGCCCGGTCGCTGGCGGGTGATGGTGGACATCGAACGCACTATCGAGACAGCGGAGTATGTGGTGGAAGTCGTCGCCGAGGCGGAAGCGCCAGATGCCGGCGTACCGACCGACGATCCCGAGGGGCGTATCGTTTCAGTGGCGGAACCGCATGATGCGCCAGTTGTCATGCGCGGCGCGGGCTGGTATCGCGGCGAATTGCACGCGCATAGCTGGAACAGCGACGGCAAAGTGCCCGTCTGGCAGGTGATCGAGGCGGCGCGTGCGTATGGGCTGGACTTCCTGGCGCTTACCGATCACTTCACGACTGCGGGCTGGCGGGATCTAATCAGGGCCGGGGCAGGCGGGAGCGATCTCGCCCTGCTCCACGGACTGGAACTGACGGGTCATGCTGGTCACGCGAACCTCCACGGCCTCCGCCAATGGGTCAACATCTATGCGGACGGCCCCGCACTCGACACGCAGGGTCGCGCAACCCCGGTCGGGCCGGCGGAGACCACCGCCCCGGATGCCCATTGGGACATCAACGCGGTCGCGCGCGCCGCGCACGCGCAGGGCGGGCTCTTCTGCGTCAACCACCCCTTCTCCGGCGATCTCGGCTGGCGCTACCACGCGTTCGACTGGGACCTGGCCGACCTGATGGAGGTCTATCATCATCTGGAGGGGCCGCACAACGCGCTGGCCCTCGGGTTATGGGATGAGCACCTCCGCCAGGGGCGGCGGATCATCGGCGTGGCCGGGATTGACTCGCACCATCCACGCGAGCAGCGACACCGCCTCGGGCAGTGTTTCACCTGGGTCTATGCAGCGGAACTGAGCGAGGCCGGGATCATCGCCGGGCTGCGGACGGGCCGCGTCTATGCGAGCCTCGGGCCGCGCCTCGACTACTGGGCGGAAGGAGCCGACGGCGCCCGGACCGAGATGGGCGCTACAGCCCCCTGCGGTTCCCCGTTGCGCCTCCACGTCGAAGTGTCCGATCTGCGCTATCCGGCACAGCTCTATCTGCTCAAGAACGGGTTCTACCACGAATCGGTCGCCGTGGCGCCGGGATCATCGCGCATGGTGGATTTCACGGACACGCCGACCGCACCCGGGTACTACCGTGTGGAGTTGTACGCCGATCAGCCGCAGGAAACGCGACCCTACCGGCAACCGAGCACCTTCTTGCTCCTCTCCAACCCGATCTTCATCCGCTGAACCTGCGCAGATTATGCGTCATCCGCCTGATTTGCCTGCAATTTCGCGTGCGCGATGTGCCAGGCCGCGAGCTGCATCGGCAGCGTGTACGGCAGGCCGACGAGGTGCGCAGGGGTCGCCGGGATGCGGAACGCGACGGCGCTCCGCTCGGCCACTGCGGTCTCGCCCTCCGGGACGACGCTGTAGAGGACGCCGCCCGCGTCGTGGACGGCGCGTGCTATGTCAACCGCGCGGGTGTATGCCGCGTCGTCGGGCGCGACAAGGAAGACCGGGTCACCCGGATGGACGACATCGTAATGGTGGAACTCCTCGGTGCCGAGCACCCAGCCGTACTCCTCGCACCCCTCGCGGATCTTGCACGCGCCGAACATCGCGGCGGCCAGCCCCGGCCCGGCCCCGACGAAGAGGAAGGCCGTTCGGCCCACCCATCGCCCGCCGAGGCCCGCCGCCAACGGATCGGCGGCAGCGATCACCCGCTCCACCGTCGCCGGGAGCGCATCCAGCCACGCATCCGCCTCGCGCACGCGCTCGTCGTGTAGGCCCCGCGCGCGGGCGACCTCGCTGGCGAGCGCGATGAGGGCGGCCAGCCCGACCGTACTCGCCTGCGTCGGGAAACTGGCGCGCCGGATCGCGCGACCCAAGAGATACGTTTCGGGCACCAGGGTGAAGAGGGAGTTTTCCGTATTGGTCACGCCGATCGTCAGCGCCCCCGCCTCGCGCGCCGCCTGCAAGCCGCGCGCGGTCTCTGCGGTCGTCCCGGACGCGCTTAGCCCGATCACGACGTCATCCGCCCCGACGAAGCGCCGACCGTAGCGAGTGAACTCGAGCGGCGTATCCAGCAGCATCTCGAACGTGTCGCGGACCGCTTGGCAGGTGGACCATGAATCGCCGCAGCCGATGCCGTAGACCCGCCTGGGGGCACGCTCCGCGAGGAGGAGGCCGACCGCCCGGATACGATCGCGCTCCGCCGTTAGCGTCGCGCGGATCGCGGCGGGCTGGCCCACCAGTTCCTCGTAGTTGTAGCGCAGACGCATCGCGCGGTCGCGCGGCTGGCGGGCCCGCATCGCCGCCCGTTCCGCCTCGATCCGCGCCTCGCGGTCCGCGTCGGGATCGTGCGCGGGAGTACTCATCGGTCCTCCACTGCTATGCGTCCTTCCGCCGGAGTGCGACACCGATCGCAAGGATGAGGAGCCCGACTCCGAGCAAGGGGCCGAGACCGGGAATCCGATTGTCTGTCTCCACATGGCCAGTGCCGGGCAGGATCGAACTGGGTCCCGAACCCGATCCCGTCGGAACGGCTTGTGAGAAGTCGAAGGCGTTCGTGAAATCGTTCGCCTTCGCATCCCGCGTTCCGAGCGGCGCGACTCCCCATCGATTCTCGATGAATTTCAGGATCGAGGTCGTGTCGTATTGCGTGTGATCAACGAATCCCTTGCGCGCGTACGGCGAGATGACGATTGCGGGCACCCGCGTGCCCGGCCCCCATTTGTCCACGGTGGGCGGCGCAACATGATCCCAGCGGCCACCGTTCTCGTCGTAGGCGATGATGATCGCCGTGTCCTTCCAGTACTGACTCTGCTGTACCGCGCGAACGATGTCCGCCACGTGCTGCTGCCCCTGCTGGAGACTCGCGTACCCGGGGTGTTCATTATCGGGGCCGAGCGGTTTGACAAATGAAACGGCTGGCAGGGTGTTCCCATTCAGCGCCTTTGTAAAGTCCGTCTCATCTTTGAGATGGAGAGCTTTGGCGGGCTTCCCGTCCGCATAGTTCGCGAAGAAAGCGAACGGCTGGTGGTGATACTGGAAGAGCGCGTCCGGCTTCCCGGCGAGCGCGTTGTTCCATCCGCCGGAGTACCAGGCCCAGTCGATGTTCTTCTCGCTCAGCCGGTCCCCGATCGTCGGCGCTGTCTGGTTCGGCACGAGCAACGCCGGATCGGTGACCCTCGCGGGATGTGGCGTGTTGACGGTGTAGGATGTATTGACCGAGTAGCCATCGGGCGTGACCGAACCATCCTTCGTCATCGTACCGTTCCCGTCGAGCTGCGCGACGATGGCGGCGGGCGCATTCGGGAACTGGGGCGTGCAGGCACAGACGAGCCAGAAGTGGTTGAGATACGACCCGCCGAAGGCGGCGTGGAAGAAGTTGTCGGCCATCGTGTACTGCCGCGCCAGTTTCCCTTCCGGCATGGTGGCGGCATCGTAATAACTCATCGCGAGGCCGGCGGCATCGCTCCACGCGACGAACTTGTCCATCTTGCCGCCGTCGATCTGGTACTGCTCCTGATAGAATCGGTGGATCAGATCGCCCGTCTTGTCGCCTGGCTTGACGTACTGCGTCGTATCGAACGGCGCGACGGGGAGATTCGCCGGGAAGCGTGCGTCCGGCGCTTTCTTGCCGACATCAATCGGCTGCGGCAGCGCGGGGTAGGGTGCCCCAGTCTTGTCCACTTGCTTCGCCGCTTTGCCCGCGTTCGCCAGCCCGTTGGCGCCGGGGAAGTTGCCGTACAGGCCGTCGAAACTCCAGTTCTCCTGATAAATAACGATGACATGGTTGATGTCCTGGACCGACCCCGCCGCACCGACCGATCCCTGCAATGCGTCAGCGGTTGCCGCGAACAGGACAAAGACGATGAGCGCACCCCGCAACCGTCGCATCGTTCCTTCCCTTCCGTCGATTGAATGAGAATCATGCTGCTGTCAGCGACAGAGTAGCATGCTCCAGAGTTGTAAAGAAGCGTCGCGCCTCCACCGGTCGGCAACGCGTCCCCTTACTCCGAAAGGCCGGCACGGATACCGCTCAGGCGGATGCCGTTTCCCGTATCGTATGTCGGCGTCGTCTGGCGGAAATACGGCTCGCCGCTGGCGTGCGCCACGACGGCAGCTAGCAGTTCGACCGGGACGCAGGAGACCAATGGGCTGAACATCTCGCGAACCCTTCCACGGATGAGGAGGACTCCATCCGCGTGCGGGGCGATGTCCCGGTCGTCCTCGGCAACCACCGCGACGATGCGGCGACCGAGATGCCGCATCACCTGGACGAGTTCCGCCGCGCGGTCGTGGCTCTCGCCGGGCGGGGCGATGAGCACCGTCGGCGTCCCCGCCTCCTTGCTGAAATACTGGAGGTGCGCCCACTCCTCCATCTCCTGCCCGATCACATGCTTTCCGGCCGCCTCCACCATCTTCGCGGCGCCGAAGAGGGCGGTCGCGTAATTCGGCCCGCTGCCAACGAAAACGAAGTTCGGCGCGCTGGCCATCTCCGTGCCGATGGCCAGCGCGGCTTGGGCGGATGCCGCGATTGTCGCCTCAATCGTCTCCGCCGTGCGCATCAGTTCCGCGCGGAGGTCGTCCGCCTCGGACTGCGTGTAGCGCGCAGCCACCTCACCGAGCCGGATCGCGAGCAGATAGAGGCTGAGGAGCGACATCGCATAGGTGCGTACACCGGGGGAGCGGCCATAACTCTCGGTGGAGACGGCGAGCACTTTCTCCGCCGCCCGCGCCGCGCGGCTCTCGCCATTTCCCGTCAGCGCGACCGTCAGCGCGCCATGCTGCCGCGCCAGCGTCAGCGCCTCGATAGTGCGCGAAACCTCCCCCGATGTGGAAATGCCGACGACGAGGGGGTTGCGCGGGAAATCGCGCCGCAGGGTGCGGATCGTGTAGCGCGAGAACTGCATGGCGGGGAGCGCCTGCGCGGGAATACCCGCGAGCGCATCAAAGGCCATCTCCGCGGCCACGCCCGCGTTATGCGAGTCGCCGCATCCCGTGATGAAGATTTGCTTGACCGAGAGGCATTCGTTGTGGTCGAGCAAGCGGCGGACGGCCTCGTCGGTCGGTTGCAAGCGCTCGCGGATCAACGCCGGGAGGCTCTCGACCTCGGCCCACATCTCATTCTCGTCCGGGCTCGCCCGAAATGGCGATGTGCTACTGTCCATTGCTGTCAAGGGTCACTCCTCTCGGCGATCTATCGGCGGTCGGGACAGGCGAAGTAACAAGTTCCGCGATGAGCATCGCTCGTGGGTGATGGGCAGTGCGCTGGACCTTCGTCATGGCAAGATAATAGGCGAACCAGTGCAGGGGCGCGAGGGAAACGAACGGACTGAGATGCTCCGGGACGGTTGGGAGGCGTGTGATATGTGCGGCTGATGACGTCATCTTCTCCGTGCCCAGCACAATCGCCTGCCCGCCCGCCACCTCGATCATCTCGACGGTCTCCGTCGCCCGTGCCCATCCCGCACCCTCCGGCGCGAGGACGAAGATCGGCGCGCTCATGCGGATCAAGGCCGCCGCCTGGTCGCCATGATGCATCTCCTCTGTCTCCCAGGCAATCGCGCAATCCGCCGTAGCCATCGTCACGAGCATCGCGCCGTCGTGCGCCACGCCCCACGCAGGCCCCGCCCCGACGAACCCGAACACTTCGTGCGCCGACAACGTTTCGGCGAGCGCCCGCATGGGCTGTTCGGTGCCGGCGACCACAGTGGGGAGTGCCGCTGACACCGTGCGGAGTGCGGCGGTAGCAGCACTGCGGCGATCGGGCGGCACGAGAGCCACGCCGAGTGTCGCGATCGCCGCCATCGCGGCCGTCGTGGTCTGCGTCGGCCACCCCGTCTGCTTGGCGCTCGCCGTGCAGATCGCGGCGTGGACATCCGTCGCAAACGGTGAGTCCACCGCGTCCGTGACGCCGACGACGAAGGCCGGCCCCACGAGCGCGCGGCGGAGTGCATCGAGGGTCAGCGACGCGCGCCCACTTGAACTGACCATCACGACGAGCGTGCGCGCGGTGTCGCGCCGAGAGGTATAGCCGAGGTATTCAAGCGCCGGGACTGGCTCACACGGCAACGCCGCGCACTCCTCGATCCACCCGCGCATCGCCTCCGCCGCGTGGAGCGACGCCCCCGCCCCGACGATGAGGACGCGCTCGATGCCCCGCGCCTGCGCCGTCTCTGCCACCCGCGTCGCGGTTGGCATCGCGGTCTCAATGGTCGTGGCGACCACATCGGCCTGCGCGAGGATTTCCGCCCGTACACCGGCCCAACTCGATGTTGTTTCCATGCAGTTACCTCGAATCCGCGACGACCTTCACATGGACCTGCCGACGGCGCGGCCCGTCAAACTCGCACAGAAAGACGCCCTGCGCGCTACCGAGCAAGAGGGAGCCGTCATGGACGATGAGCGTCAGTTGCGGCCCGACGAGGGTCGCCTTGATATGGCCCGCCGCGTCCGATGGCGTATCGAAGATGTGGATGACATCCAC
>JAABUL010006494.1_pt1 | contig 13418 bp, 11 predicted proteins | sample 5559151 | NCBI WGS metagenome assembly JAABUL01 (sample SAMN10711876, study PRJNA513368) | rock metagenome | isolation source: Antarctica rocks | place: Antarctica: Victoria Land, Pudding Butte sud | reverse complement strand
TGGGTGTGGGTGTGTTGATAGTCTCGTTTATAGTGGCCTGCGGCTTTGATGGTTTGGGGGTTTTGTCGGCTTTGTGCGCTTTTTTTGCGGCTTTGGCTTGTTGCTTTAGTCGAGCATCTCGCTCTTGACGCTTTAGTTTTCGCTCTTTCTTTAGGTGTGCGGCGGCTTTGGATTGTTCGAGGGCGGCGGTGAGGGCGTGGGCTTGGCCGGTTGATGCGGTGACTGTTTCTGGGGCTTCGTTGTCGCTGCTTTCGGGCTGGTTGGCGTTGGGCGCTTCTTCATTTTGTTGTGCTTCTTGTGGTTGGGGTTGGAAGGGTTCTGGTTCAGCGCTGTCGAAGTGCTTGTGGGTACTTTGTGAAGGGTCGGGGGGTGGGACGGTGGTTTTAATTTCGTGTGTGGTCTCGGGACTGGGTGCTTCGTTCGTGCCATCTTCCGTTATAGCATTATTGACCTCGGTCGAATCCTCTAATTCTTTTGCCGAACTCGAAGACCCCGGATTTTGGCCTGGCTCAGTATTGTCTTCGTTTGAGGTTTCTTCGCGGCCATCTTCTTGTTCCAGATCCATAGGCACTGACTCTGTCAGAGGGGTTTCAGTATGAGTATCGGACCCCCTAGAATTGGGCCGTGGCGGCATGGTCGATGGCGGAGCCGCAGTTTCTGTGACCTCGTGTGGCCGAGTGTCTAGCTCTGGCTCTAGTAGCTCTTGCTGCGGAATTCCATGGCCATCTTGATTCCCAACCTCAATCACCACGGCCGTCGCAATCTGAGGCGTGGACGTGATATCACTCTTCAATTTCTCCACCGCCCTTCTCCTCTTCGCCGCAGGCTGGGTAGGGGTAGTTGGATGCGCATCGTGTTGACTCTTTCTCTTCGCAGACATCATAAAGTCAATTCCGTTATCTTTTGCGCTCTCTTTGCCAATGGTTGCAGGCGTATGATCGTGACTCCTCGTAAACACCATGGTTCGCTCAACAGCTTGTGCAAGTTCAGACCGCAATTGTCGACCTGATGAGGAGGCTGAGGATGCAGGACTCTGGAGAGGCGAACTAGATACGGGAACGGATACTTGTAGAAGTCTACAAACCATTTGCAAGGCGCTATGAGAAGAATTAGGCTTGGGATGAGGTAATGGGGTGGAGCAAACTTTCCGGGATGTGCGTTGTCAAGACTCAGTCACGTGACCCGGAGCGAGATCTTCCTCGGTGGGGTGAGCATACGCTCCGCATAGGCAGTTCATCGGGGGTAAAACGTAAATACTTAGCATATACGCGGAGCTTATTAGGGGTGAAAATGCTTCATGTTTGATATAATAGTATCTCTAATAGTAGTATATGCTAAGTATAAGTAAGTCTAGGAGCGATTTATTAGGACCTTAGGGAGGCTGAATCTATATTCTATCCCTATATACCTTTGATATAATAGATACTTATGCTAAGCATATGTACGCTCTAACGTAGAGACCTTATTAGGGTGAAAACGCTTAAGCTTAGTATATACGATTCTTATACCTCCGCTAAGAAACTTTTTACACCCGCTAAGCTATGTTATAAGTATTGATTTAGTAGGTATATTAAATTAAGTAAGTAGGCTTAAGCGCTAAGTAAAGCTAGGTAGTTAAGTTATTACTTAAGAAGCTTAAAGAGCTTAAGAATTAAGCCTCTTAAGCTAGTTAAATTAATTAATCTTAATATAAATTTCTTTATCTATATAATAATATTAATTTTATAATATATAAAAACTTTATATTTAATTTATATTATCTCTTAAGTATATAAATATTAATATTTAAGTATTAAATATTATTTAATATTAATTTAACTTAATAAAGCCTACTTTTACTCCTTCTTTAATACTCCTCTTTATAAGACCTAATTAGGTTAACCAAGAGCTAGACCCCTAAGAGGTCTAGGGATTAGGAGAACCCTAATAAGCTGCAACCCGCACGTGGCGACAGCGTCATAGCGACAGCATGTCCGTTCTAATCAATTAGAGTCATTGCCCATATTTTCGTAGTCCTCCTCAGCATTAGCATTACGTTGATGTGGTAGCCACTAGGCGAAATTTGGACTGTTCCATGCGGAGGTAGAACTAGTGCCAGTGCGAGAGTTGCGCTAACAAATTTGAGCAGGATTCGCGGGATCGCGGTCGTGGTATACTGGTATTGTATTGTTGTCGCACGCCAATCGCATTAATTGAAGTTGCAGACGCTAAAGCCACATTACTTCCAGCGCCCCCTGGTGCCCCTCGCTCTGGTATTTCCCCACGGGGATTCTCAGTTTCAATCAATCGTACCTCAGCTTCGCCGCAGTGGGTCTTCCCCGCATCTTGGTTCGGTCAACTGGTCCGGGCTTGAAGTCGGAAGAAGACGCGTTGCGAGAAGGGGCTCAGCAAACGTTTCGCGTGAGTGGTACCTTGAGCAGGTGGAGTGGAGTATCTGCGACATCATCGGAGCTGAAATCCAGCTTTAGCCTCCTCGAGAGCAACAAACTTCTAGATCTTACTAGCTTTTCTATTATTTCCTATTAGTCCTGCGGATTTTAGTAGGTATTCTAAATAAACTAAGCTACTTCATATTAATAGATTACTAGCCCCTCGCGATCAATATATAACGGCCTCTGATATAGATGTTCCACCAAGCGTCGCGCATACATAAAGTATATGCGCGACGTTTAGTAGAATATCCATATCAGAGGCCGTTAAACATTAATCGCGGCTTAGTAATAATTCTACTTTTCTAAAATTCGCCCATAACAAAAAGTGAAAAGCTGGAAAAATACGGAAGTTCGCACTCAGACCGACCTCGCTGCGTAGTCAGCCTCGCTAACCCGAAGGGGCTTAGCGACCAGCTTGCTGGCCAACGGCACGTACTGAGGCAACATGCGGTGAACAAAGTAAATCGGATAGACTACTTAAGCACCCGCCAAGTGTCCGAATCATTATGCTCACCGCGTGGGCGGGTAGAAAGTGCCCGGAAGCTTAGCACGGGCTCGAGAGTTAACTAGAGGCTCAAACATTAGCAGCCCCCAATTGACTCTGGTAGACGCGTCTGATTCAAGCTAATGCTCTACAATTGTCACACGCTGAGTGATGACGGACCAATACACTGAAATATTCTTGCCTTGAGATACGATGATATGACATAGCGTCTGGATGATCTCCTCTGGCGCCTACGGAGTACAGAAGCTTTGTCTTGCTTAGCATTGACAGAAGGTTGCGATTGGCCATATGCACCACCCCTGCTTGGTGTTGATGACAACGGAGAATATCCTCCCGCTGTGGTTTTGTTCTACTTTCTGACGCTGACGGTAAGCCGCTGCAGATACCTATACGTAAGTAGCGGCTGGATTGCTAAAGCTACTGCAGGAGAACAAAACCTCATCACCCAATGATGTTAATCAGAACGAGAGTATGTTGAGTCTGGGCCATCCATTTATTTTCTCTCTCTTTGATGGATGACGACGACAATGAAATGACTAAGGGGCGAACGTCTATTCAGCTCGGGTTACAGCTGACCCCCTCAATTGATGTAACGTTGAGGAGCCACGTAAGTCTTCAGATCATGGCTCCAGTTGGTCTATAAGTAGGGAGGGTCTTCGTCTCCTTGAAGCTCATATCAATCCTCGAATAAACCTCAATCATCATATCGACCTTCGAAAAACCCTAAATCACCCTCAATCATCCTCCGTCTTCCCCAGTCATCATGAAGAACTTTCTCTCCTTGTTCGTCGCTGGAGCTGGCCTCTTTGTGGCATCTCAGGCCTATGTTGTCGAATTGTACGACAACAAGGATTGCACAGGCGGCTCTAGCTCCAGGAACGTGTATGACAACACCTGTGCATACACGAGTGGCTTCCAATCATTGAAGCTCACAACATACGGAGGAAGTTTACAGCAGTTGATCGCCTATTCCCCACAAGCCTGTGCTGGGGTGCAGACATTCCATGGGTGTGCAGCTGGAGTCGACAGCCTCAAGCTTGGCGAGTGCCACCAAACGACCAACAGCAACGGGGGCTCCAACGCACTCAGTTCTTACACCGAGGGCGGTGTGTGTCCTAACTAGCCGGGACATGGTCCCGAACGTCGCTTCGGTTGCAAGGCTCGCATCAAATGGACCTGGAACTCCAAGGGTCCAGACCTTACGACCACGGCACGTTCATTCATCATCGTGCAGTCCAACCCTTAACCCACTCAAGAACCCGACGACTTGGAACTCTGAGAACTGAGACCTTACGATCATGGCACATTTCATTCGTTATTCTGGAGCTCAATCCTCGACCTACTCCTTGATCGGACGACCTGGAACTCTTAGACTAAGACTTTACGATCACGGCACATTCATTCATTATTGAGGAGCCCAAATCTCAATCCATTCATTTATGGTCGCTTAGGCAGCACCTACATAGAGTACATGCTCAAAATACGTTGCCGAGCCTGCATTCTACATATCAGAATTCACGAAAACCACCGTGTTGATGCAAACGCTTAATTAAATGTAGTCGAGTCGAATTTGTCTGCATATGGCCCGCTTGTGCCCCATGGCTTTGACAGCATCCGTAATATTGTAGTACCGTATGGCCGCGATGCGGCCATACTATTAGTACTTCAAGGCTATACTACACCATACTATCACTACCAATAGTGTATTATTAGTATCAGTCTCAGAATATCTACTGAACACGTAGTTTCGACCTTCTAAAGCTTCTATTTCATTGATTCTTCTTCGATAACTTTGAGAGTTTGATAGGAATTACAGATAGCTGGAAATCACTTATATTTAAGATGGAGATGTTACACGTAGAAGAGTGATATTGAATGGTGTTGTAAGAAGGTTTCGAAGTGGCTCAGAAAGGGTAAAGATTCTAATCACAAGAATAGGATTATCAACAGGCTTTGTTCTAGCGTGGCGCTCTCCGAAGCCGCGCTGGCAACGTCTAATCTACGATCCGGGTGGGAGCCTTCTCAAAAAAAATATCATGCTTGGCTATGAGGTCTTTTATATGACCGGAGATACAGAATCTAGAAGCTAATTATGAAGGATTGAGCAGGTTGAGTGTCCCCTCCACCAAACGGTATAGAATTAAACGTGCTTCCAGTCCTTGTTGAATACATCCTGTGCGATTCTTGATCGAATCAAACAAAGCCGTACCTCCATTGAACAGACCATCGAGACCGAGCCTTTCAAAATCGCTTTTATTAAATCCAAGCCTTTTTCTCGCACCAACGTTACACGAGGATCACTCCATTTGCCTTTCATCTCTTTCAAGTAACGTTGATAAGGGCAGTGGGCGAGGATTACCATTCCGTAAGGATCTCATCCGGTGATAAAGCCCTATGTGAAATCACCTATCTCTATAACTATATTCATATCGAGCCCAGAACTCCACAAGGGAATAAATCTAAAGGCTTCCAAAACATGAATGATGAAGCAGTACTAGGATGCAAGCCCCTATTCGACGGAGAGCACAAATTCGAGAAGGGAGAGAGCCTATACTCAGTATCAAGAGAGACGGACAAAAAAAGAGAAGACGGGAAAGCCGATGTTCGGAGAGAATCTCGTCGCCTGAAGAGAGGGGAGATGGTGTATTAAACATATGCTTAGAACTCAATGAAGTAATTGCGGATAGGTAGCACCATCGGCAGGGTAAGGTAATGGGAAGAATAGCATTGTTGGAATGACTTCGACCGTGATGATGTTGTTGACTTTGGTTCGTAAAGAGCTATTCGGGAATGTCTGGAAGAAAGTAGCTTGATATATATATCTGTCTTCCTCTGAGACCAGGTCGAGATGCAGTCGGTATAGTGGTCAGAGATGAAGTGAAGGACGAGTCGCGCTTCGATCAGGACGTTCGGTAGGATCCGGTAAGTGACCTCCGATTCTTCGTTGCCGTGTTCTCGCGTGACGGTTAACAAATTTTCAAGCGGAGCTATGATTTGAGTACTTTGTCGTGTCTCCGGGGGAGATTTACTTTGTTGTACTTGATGCCGGCGTCAGCAAGCTCTTTTTATTGTCCATATTGATTATTCGGGTGGAGTACGGTCAACGGTGATTTGGGCTTGTAATTCAGGAATCAATCTCGCACTACATAGAAGGTGGATGTTTGGTTGACGACGACCCGCCTAAAAGGGTAAAGCGTGTGCCAAGACATGCCTGGCGACGTCGCTTCCTTGCGATTCCTTCAGAAGCTGACCTTTAAAGGCTTCAATAACGACCTAAGGAAATTTATGACTACGAGTCGAGGCCGATCATGGGATCCAAGACACCAGATGAGCATCGTCGAGGTCCAAATGGTATGGAGAAAAACGTGTTTGCTTTGCTTGGCGTTGTAAGCTATTCTGACACCTCGAGCAGAGTCATCGGCATGCGCTGCAATTGCTGCCGTCAATCCTCCCAAGCCAGCCGCAGCAAGTGGACTGGTTCATGGTGCACTCGAAGGGGAAGATGAAGACGGGGAGGACGACGACGATGACAAAATTGGAGCTAACCTGAAGCTCGGTAGTCAGCCCAACAATAGTAAGCTAATTTAAAGTCAATACACACTTGTAGCTAAACCCAGAAGGCAAAAAGAAGAAAAGAAAGAGTAACAAGAAGAAGAAAGGGAAGTCACTAGGTGGACAGCAGACTCTTCCTCCAAGGGTTGCAATGGCCAAACTCTTTCACGACCAGCGATATCCCAAGGGCGAGATTGTCGAATATGTCACCAATAATGACAATCTTCAGCGCATCACAGCTGAAGAACTTCGACACTTATCCGTTGTGGATAGCATGGATGATGAATTCCTGAATGACTATCGCAAAGCTGCCGAAGTCCATCGCCAGGTCCGTCAGTATGTGCAGACGATCGCAAAGCCCGGCGTTTCCATGAGCCAACTTGCCAATGAGATCGAGGATAGCGTTCGGGCTCTGACCAACCACCAAGGCCTTGAGACCGGAGACGCTCTCAAATCTGGCATGGGATTTCCGACGGGGCTCTGCTTGAACAATGTAGCTGCTCACTGGACTCCCAATCCTGGAGCCAAGGAGGTTATCCTCCAGGACGACGATGTCCTGAAAGTCGATTTCGGAGTCCACGTCAGCGGCAGGATCGTCGATAGCGCCTTCACCGTGGCTTTCAATCCGGCCTATGATAATCTGCTCGCGGCTGTCAAGGCAGCCACCAATACTGGGCTCAAGGTAAGCGAATCTACCCTGCATGGCGTTTGCAAAGCTCAATATACGCCCAGGAAGCTGGCATCGATTCCCGGATGGACCACATCAGCGAAGCAATCCAAGAAGTAATGGAGAGCTACGAAGTTGAGCTCAACCGAAAGATCATCCCTGTCAAAGCGGTTCGAAATCTCACTGGCCACAACATCCTGCGCTACAAGATCCACGGCGACAAGCAAGTCCCCTTCGTTAAGACCCAAACTACCCAACGCATGGAAGAAGGCGATGTGTTCGCCATCGAAACGTTCGGCAGCACGGGCAAAGCTTATCTCGGAGATGATGTAGGAGTTTATGGTTACGGGCGCAATGAACATGCCAGCGCTGCTGGTCTTCATCATGCCTCCGCCAAGTCGCTACTGAAGACGATCGACGAGAACTTCGGAACTCTGGTCTTCTCCAGGCGTTACCTTGAGCGCCTTGGGGTGAAGCATTACCACCTCGGAATGAAATCGATCGTCTCGGATGGCATTGTTGAGTCCTATGGACCACTAGTCGATGTTCCTGGCTCGTATGTTGCACAGTTTGAACATGTATGTATGGTCCACGATTTAAAGACCGCGGGATATACTGACGCAGTCTTCTGAACAGACCGTGCTGCTCCGGCCCAATTGCAAGGAAGTGATCTCCCGAGGAGACGATTACTAAGGAAACAAGGAGGACCGCGGGTCAAATTGATTTTGGTATTACTAGTTGCGTTTGATTCTCTGTGTTTCTGACTTCAACAGTCACGGAAAAAAACTTAGTAAGGCATCTCAACATGCCTTACTTGGAGCATATATTGCGCCGACGACGCTCTTTTGAACCGCAAAATATCAGAAAATCCCCATGTCTCATTGTCTTAAGGTGCGATGTGAAACTTTGCGCTTTCTTTCCATCGCTGACACCTACTACTGATGTATCTCTATTAGGACTATCTAACATCCCGAATTTTTAAGCGTGGTAGTCGGGATTACCGATCTCCTTGGCAGAATTGCCTCCTCCAACACGCACATAATCAATGACTTTCTCAAATAATATTGTTATAGTAACATTCTATAGTTCGAGCTTAGTCGCTTTGTAGATATTTGATATTGATAATGTAACGTGCTTGGTGATGTGGTAAGAAATATTGTGCCACGAAAAGGTATGCTCTGTGACCTTGTCAAGATATGCGAAGAAAGAATGTGGAGAAACCCCGACACATCGTTCCTTATGGCACACACCTTACCTCAAATGAGCAAGAACTTAATCTTACTTGTACAATTTTGATATCGGAAGGATCTCGAATTTGATGAACTATGTATAAAACGTATGGTATCATGGAATGACTCATGGCGCGGGTGTGTTCCGCCCGGTTTGTAAGCTACCCATCACATATTCCCTTTATCAAAGAGTTGAACGTAGCCAATATTATGTGAACCCATCTCATCCAAATCCCTATATCATAAACCCTCAAAATGGCACCAGAACCATACCAAATCTCAGTCCCAGACTCAGCACTCAAAGACCTCCAGCAACGTCTTTCAACCGCCAAGCTCCCCGATCAGCTCGAGTATGCAGACCACGATGTCTGGCAATTCGGTGCCCCCGTCGCTGATATACGCCGACTTGTGAACTCTTGGAAAGACGACTTCGATTGGAGAACAGCAGAGGCGACATTGAATGAATTGCCACAATACCATACCAAAGTCAATGTTGATGGTTTTGGAGATCTTGATATTCACTGTTAGAAATTGTTGTTGAAGATTGTTGAATACTGCTATTAGCTGACCAGAGACCCTAGTCATTCATCAACCGAGCGCAAAGAAGGCTGCTATTCCACTTCTCTTCTCTCATGGATGTAGGTGTTGGCGTAGACATCTTTATGTTGATTGCATTATGTTCTTCCGAGTCCAGAGTGTTAACGGAGGATGGTAGGGCCCGGATCGTTCATCGAAGTAAGAAAAATGTTACCTCTACTCGAAGGCGACGACAATAATCCTGGATTTCATGTTGTAGCGCCTTCACTACCTAATGTGAGCACCAATCTTGCTATGCCAAGGCCATGTCATAACGAGCCTAGTTGCTGCCCTCAATTTAGATTATCTACTGCACCTTAGCTAAGACGATCGCTGACTGGAGACATTCTAGTTTGGGTTCTCTCAAGGCGTCAATAAAAAAGGGTTCACTCTGACGAAATACGCGGAAACTTGCCACAAATTGATGCTTCAGCTTGGGTACGATCAATATGGTAAGCTATACAGATATAGCCCACCAGTACCACCTGCTAAATCGTCAAAAGTCACACAAGGCGGCGACTGGGGATTCGCAATAACCAGAGCAGTGGGCCTGCAATACCCCCAACATTGCAAAGCATCCCACCTAAACCTGATCCTCGGATCGCAGCCGAAACTAACCCAACAACCGCTCCTCGCCCTCCAACACGCCATCACTCCGTACAATGCCCGCGAAAAGGCGGGACAGGACAGATCAGCATGGTTCCAAAATGAAGGCTACGGCTACAACCTCCTTCAAAGCACCAAGCCCCAAACGATAGGCTTCGCACTAGCCGACAGTCCAGTCGCGCTCTTAGCCTGGATCTACGAGAAACTCCACGACTGGACCGACGGCTACAAGTGGACCGACGACGAGATCCTGACGTGGGTATCGATATACTGGTTCTCCACCGCTGGACCGGCCGCGAGCGTTCGCATCTATAACGAAGCTACGCGCCCGCAGCCTTTTTCGGATGTCTCGACCTATCGATTGCGGCAATGGATACCGTATGTGAAATTGGGCATTGCGCACTTTCCGCGAGAGATCAGTGTGGTGCCGAAGACGTGGGCGCAGACGCTTGGTCCGGTGGTTCACCAAAGCGAGCATGAGAAGGGAGGCCATTTTGCGGCGTGGGAGAGGCCGGAGGCTATTGTTGGTGATTTGAGGAAGATGTTTGGGAAAGGTGGGCCTTGCCTTGGCGTGGTTTCAGGGAAGACTGGGTATTGAGAATGGTGATGGGAAGCTCCTGGGATCAGATGCGTAACTGGCTGACCATGGCGTGAATGTTAACGATATCAATGACGTGAATGGGCATCTAGATGCTAGCAGAACCTCTTTGTCTCCAATTTGAGAAAGGGTTCCACCGCACTGTTCACGAAGTCGCTTTAGCGACCGTGGCAACCCCACGTTATCCTCGTCACATCGCTCTTATCTGGTATTCTGGAGGAAATGTTGATCTAAATCTCTTTGAATGGCGAGAGATCTGTAGGGATTTAGAGGCAACTTGTTGCCTATGTCTCCGTCAACTTCTTGCGCGACGAGCTTTCTGATAGCAGGAAAACCAGCGAATGCTTTGATTGTTCGAAACGGCCAGCGATCACTTGTAGCAGCAGAGCCAAAGGAGAGCTCATTCAGGCTTGGTAACATAGGTGGGGACAGTGGACCGAGTGGTTCGTGACCGATGCCACGTGTTCCTTCGATCGCGAAGCCGATGTCAGATGCACGCACAGGCCTTACAAGCATATGGAGGGAGCGTAGTCCCGAGAGCGCCCATAGCAGGAGTATGAAGATGCCAGTCGCAGTGTCAAGCCCGTGCAGATATTCTTCAAGAAACTCTCTGCCCCGTTGCGCTGCAGCTAAAGCTTCCTGATAGCTCTCGCGCGATAAATATTTATAGACCCGCCAGTCATTCGGCCGTAGATGGGAGGACCAACCGATGATAACAAGTTTCGAGATGTAGTAAGTCAGCTCTGGGCGCAAGAATACGTTCACTGCTAGTTGGGTAAGTTCGCCGCTAGGTTGTCCACGGCCACAGGTACAATTGCCATATTCCTCCTTCAAGGCACGGTGCCGCTTCATTGCAGCGCTGGGTATCAACATTCGTCGGAGACTACTAGACGTTGAAGTCATTGCATCGAGAGCACTAGGCGGCAGATAGTCGGCGATGTAAGACCAGATTTCGGTGGGTAGATGACCATCATTGTGGGAAGATGGCCTCGGATCTGAAGATGATATGTACAACAGTATTGTACGAAGTTTCTTTACCAAATAGATTCATTCATCATCAATGACGGTGGGTATCTCTATGCTCTCTTTCAAGTCGTAGACCAGTGAAGGGATTGACTGAATATGGTAAGACTACACATATTATTGACCTGATGTCAGCCCTTCTCAAAAGGGACATTGCAAACGCTTTCTTGGCACTGCGCTAGTTTTCAGTGTTATCAGTTAGCGTGAAGTCGATTTAATGTTCAGTCCGAGGTTCTCTTCTTGAACTCACGGTGTAACACAATATGTGATTGTATATTCGCGTCTCCTGATTGATCCGTATACAGGGATGCCTGCTATACCTGGCAGCAGAGTGGAAGCATCCGCGCGGTGCTTCCTTGACCTTGGCGCCTCTGACTCACACCTACAACATAGTGCTCCTTCATCTCGGAGAAACGTCAACTTGACAGCTTCCTGATCTGCACTCTCCCTAAAATGGCATCACTGGGTGACCGCATGAAGCAGTACGAGGCCCAACAGCAACACTTTCTTGACGGTACTTTACCCGCTGTGATACGCTTAGATGGCCATGGCTTCTCCAAGTATTGGCCAACTGGCTTATTACCTGCCCTGACACAGTACTAATTATAAGCAGATTCACGAAAGCCGCATTCCCATCCTCCATCTTTGACAGCCGCTTCCACGATGCAATGGTCTCTACTTGCTTCGATCTCCTCCGCTCATACCCAGACATCAGCTATACCTACACGCAGTCAGACGAGATAACACTGATCTTTCCGCACGGAGCAAAAGGTTTCAACGGTCGGACGGATAAGCTGTTATCATTAAGCGCTGCGTACGCTTCTGTACGCTTCAACGCCCACCTCCGGGCCCATGGTGTTGCTCCTGAGCATCTGGACATTGCGTACTTTGATGCAAGAGTGTGGAATGTTCCCTCCCAAGAAGAACTTTTTAATGCGGTCCTCTGGCGAGTAAGGACAGATTGCAAGCGTAATGCAGTGGATAAGTTTGTCAGAACACACTTCACTGCGAGGGAGCTGAACGGTGTTAACACCCGAAAGAAGATCGATATGATGCGGCTGGAGGGGTTCGCTTACGAAGCTGAAGCGCCTGCATGGGTTCAATATGGCATCAGTGTCAAGAAGGAGCAGTACGAACATACTGGCATCAATCTTGTGACGGGAAAAGAAGAAAAGACGTTGAGGATGAGACCAAGGTCTGAAGATCTGGAGCTCAACGCCTTCAACGAGAAGATGGTTCAAATCATGGTGCAAAAGTATTGGTGATACTGGCCTCGACATACGCCTAGTGGTTTTGATCAGAAGCCGCCTCCGAATCAGTCATCTTTATTGATCAACAGTAAGAATGGTACTGATAACACAAAGTGTGGCCCTTATTTGCAGTCATGGGTTGCGCTTTCCCCCCGTCGGACTCGCCCATATCCACTGTTTCCTAGTCAAGGTTGGTGCTTGGAGCCAGCCCTCACTACGTGTAGTCGCTAGTCGCGCTTTCTCTAAGACTATGGCCAATGTAGTAAGTGGTCTTGTTCCGAGTCTTCCTTTTCATCATGATGTATGACCCAGATACTACACATTGCATTCTACTATCGTTTTTGCAAGCACAGATATCCAAGCAATCGCTAGCGTTAATCATTGGTTCACAAGGCAGCGATTATCGTTGCTCACCAGCTCAACAATGAGTGTTCCAAAAGAGTTCCCTCTCCTGCAAGTAGAGGAAGAGACCTCACATGTCGAACAACACATGGACAGTCCTACCGTAGACGAAATTCGCAGGTTTCTTGATCTGGACTCTGATGACTCCGACTCATACCCTGGACCTATCGGACACACCACGAGGAGCGTTGCCGCCGTCCACTCAGACATCGACCGAGCTAGTACACAGCGGCTCGCATTGATGAGAGCATTCACCTCCAGCAATGAAGGACCCGAAAGCAGAGCGGCGAGGAGTGCCAGGTTTGCAGCTCAGAGGATGGCCGAACGCGAAGCACTCGAAGCGGCATTGAGGCCTCAGGTAGCTACCCGCCACCAGCTTCCAGAGCACACCTCGCCGTTTACAAACCGAGAAGAATACCCTTTTTTCAACAGAAGACTCCACCCCCCACCCCCCAACTGGCCAATACCTCAAAACTTCGCCAGGAACATCTCAATTCGCACGCAAACCCCACCGAACCCCCCTACCCATTTCACCAATTCAGACCCACGCCTCTGCTCTCTTCCCACACAACCTTCAA
>JAABUL010006492.1_pt1 | contig 13419 bp, 9 predicted proteins | sample 5559151 | NCBI WGS metagenome assembly JAABUL01 (sample SAMN10711876, study PRJNA513368) | rock metagenome | isolation source: Antarctica rocks | place: Antarctica: Victoria Land, Pudding Butte sud | reverse complement strand
GCCGAACTCAAACAAGACTGGAAATGCCTACGCCGAATCCGCCTGTGCCCCAGCCGCATCGGCGATATCGGCGCCGCCGGCATCGTCCTATCAACCCTCCAACGAGGCAACTACTGAGAAAACCTCATTGTTTCGTTGTGTAACCAGTCACAGTAGGCTCTAATGATCCGTGGGCTACGTATGTAGCCATCGGCATCCTTGGGAGTCGCCATGGTCCACCCCGTCCTCCGTCGTGCCATCGCGGTGACGGCCACATCGGCCACCGCCGCAGGCCTACTTCTCATCGCCACACCCGGCGCACCGATGGCCGCCGCAGATCCGATCAGTACTGCAAACTACCGTCTGGGTCGCTGGCGAGCACCTAACAGTTGAGTGCGGTATCGCTTTCCGGGGCGATGCTGAGACGTGCTGGGTGGACCTTGGTGGACCTGAGGAGCCTCCTGCTCGCCTATGGCGGCGGGATCACGTCATAGATATGGAACACCCGCGTACCAGAAGTCACCGACGATCGGAGCCGTGTACACCCGGCGTTGATGCCGTAATCGGTGACGATGTGCTTGACGTTGCGCTGGATGAACGGGTCGCAACCGTCGATGGCGATCGAGAACTGGTCGAGCAGGTGCGGGGGGAACTGCACCGGACCCCGCTGCAGGGTGAAGGCGGCATACCCGTAACGGTTGTAGGACTCGGCGTGCGCCCCGGTCGGGTCGAGCTGGTGCCAGAGCTCGAGCTGGGGATAGTTGTAGACCACGCTGTACGTGTGCACGGCGTCCTCGAGGAGCACCGCGGCCGGGATGCGGTTGGTCTGCATGATCCAACCGCCGGGTGCCGCCTCGTCGACCTGCTTGATCGCCGCGGCGACGGGCAGATCGTCGGTCGTCGATACACCCACGGACAGGGGATTGACGGTTCCGGCGACGAGAAGAGACACCACCACCAGCAGGCCGGCGCCGAGCTCGGGCCGGTGGGCTACCCACAGACCGACCGCGAGGGCAATCGTGGCGGCGATGGCGAGACCGATCAGTACGGAACCGACGAAAATCGCGTGCTTTGAGTGCAGGAACAACACCAGGATCGATAACGCCACAAAGACAGCGGCGAACGTGACGACGGGCCCGGTCGGCGACCGTAGCGGCGACCTGCTCAGTTGCCAGGCCAAGGCCACGAGCAGGACGTCGGAAAGCATGCCCATGCCCAGCAGGAGGCGGTTGCCGGGTACGCGGTCGAGCAGGGTGAGCTTGGCGAGCAGGTCGATGTGCGGGATGAAGAGGTAGGCCAGGAACAGTGCTGTCACAGCCAGGAGCAGCAGCAGTACCGGGTTGAGGCGTTCGCGGCAGCGCCGGGCCGAGATGAGCAGCCAGAGGGTAACGGGGGCAGCGAGGATGCCGACCAGCAGCGGGCTGGCCGCCTCGCTCTGGTTGACGTCGATCGACGCAGCCGCCTGCGGCACGGTGAGCCGACGGTCGAGGAAGCCGCTGAACAGCCGCGCCACCGAGTAGCCGCCGGAAGGAACTGTTCGCTGACCAGGGTAGAGGCTGGCGGTGATCGCCTGGACCGCACCGCGGTGACCCAGCAGGAACAGCCCGAGTGCGGCTACCGCAACGGCGCCGCAGCCGACAACCAGCAGCGCACGCGCCAGTGCCGGACGCCAGCCCAGTGCTGGGCCGGCAAACAGCAGGTAGCCCACGCAGAAAGCCACCGTGACGAGCACGCACGGAATCTGAAACGGCGGGTACAACACCAGGGCAAACGACGCCATCGTCCACGCCAGCGCCGCCGCACACCACCACCGGACGTCCCGCCGCTCTGCGTGCAAGACGCGCACGAACAACGCGCACGCCAACACGGCGAGCGCCTCGGGCAGAAAGCTCCCCGCGAGGTTCCACCACTGCATGAACGGGGAGAACACTGCCGCCGCACCGATCAACAGCCCCAGCAGGTTACGGCCGGGCAGCAGCGTCACCGTCAGCAGCCATAGTGCGAACGCGAGTAGGGCCGCCGGAAACCACCAGTGAAAGGCGAAGCCCTGATCCAACGGCATGACAAGGTAGCCCCAGTGCTGCGGACGGAACAGCGCCCAGCGGTCCGCGACCGGAACGTCACCGCCCAGCGCCATGTCCGCCCCGTCGCCCAGCCGCGGTTGGCTGCGGGGCATGCCCGTGCGAGCCTGCAAAATGCTCATGGGCGTGTTGATCGCCCACTCGTCTGCCCGGATGTTCAACGGCGCTCCGGCCAACAGATGCGGGTCGCTGCTCGCCGACGCGCCGAGCGTGGGCCGGATGGCCGCCGCCGACGAGCCGTTGATACCTAAGCTTGTCAGGCCGGCGAGCGCTGCCAGCAGTAACAACGGCACCCAGAAGCGACTAAGAAGGGTCGGCGCCGACTTGGCGTGTTGCGCGCCGTCCCGCGTATTCTCCAGGACTGCTGGCATCCTTCCCGTCATGCCGAAATCCTAGCCGCGCACGATGCTTACGCCCTGCAATCTCAAAAGTCACGTTCACCCGCTGATCTGCGGCATGACGGTTCGCCGACTGGACCCAACGGCTTGCGAGGTAGGAACTGGCGCATGAGCGTGGGCAGCAAGTAGGGACTGCCCGTCCTGGTATACTCACGCGGCGAATCGCATGGCAGCAATGTTGCAGACACAACGGCGGAAAGGGTCATGGTATGGGGCTCGGTTCTGCCGTTCGAAGCCGTTTAGGTCGATTAGAGATGCCAGCGATTAAGCTCTACCGCGGGGCCTTCATTTCTGTTGGCGACCTTGCTCGTACGTTGGCCGGAGCTGTCGAATCGCCGGTAATGGTCGGGGAGATCGGCTGCGGTGACGGTGTGGTGATCAACGCCCTGATGCAGACCTGGCCCACGACCGACTTTATTGGCGTCGACCCGGCGCCCACGGTGGGACGTCTCTTTGCGGGTGACCCTCGCCGCGTCAGATTCCAGGTCGCTACCAGCGCCGACCTGCTGGTCGAGTACGAAAACAAGTTTGATGTGACCCTTGTTGTCGATGTTGTGCACCATGTGGCGGACCACGAGCGGGTAACCGTCCTGCAAGACGCGGCTCGGTTGACGGCTCCCGGCGGTGTCATCGTCTTCAAGGAATGGGAGATAAGCCGCGGCTTTGCCCACGTGGTGGCGTATTGCGCCGATAGGTTCGTGAGTGGCGATGTCGATGTCCGATTCATGGACCAGGCAGAGTTGGCCAGGCTTATCGAATCCGCGTTGCCAGGCTGGGAAACCGTACTCAGGACGCGCGTACGTCCGCGGCGCAACAATGCATTGTGGATTTTGCGTAAGCCCGTCTGACTGCCGTCTATGTGCGCCAGCTCAGCCAGTTGACTGATCGTCTGCGGACGGCGGGACCACATCATACACATAGTACGAAATCGTACCGCTGCGCACGGGCCGTCGAGGTTGCACGCATCCGGTATCTAGTGGACGGTCGGCCAGAATGTGCTTGACGTTGCGCTGAACAAAAGGATCGCACCCGTCAATGGCTATCGTGAATTGGTCGAGATAGCGGTCCAGGAAGCGAGTGGGGCCGCGTTGCAACTCGAACAAGGCGAATCCATACCGATTGTAGCTGTCTGATTGGACGCCCGTCGGGTCCAGCTCGTGCCACAGCGCAAGCTGCGGGTAGTTGTACACGACGCTGTAGGAGTGCGCCTTTTCCTCGCCCAGCATGCCTGCCGGTAGGCGGTTGGTCTGCATGATCCAACCGCCGGGGTCGGCCTTGTCGACCTGTCCGACAGCACGGGCAACGGGCAGGTCGTCGGTGGTGGGTACACCGGCAGAAATGGGATTGACGGTGCCTGCCACCAGAATGGACACGAGCAGCAGCAACGCTGCGCCGACTTCAGGCCTGCGAATGCTCCAGCACGCGATCGCCAGGGCAATGGTGGCCGCCAACGCCGTGGCGACGAGGAGCGAGCCGACGAAGGCGGCATGCGTGGTGTGCAGGTACAGCGCGAGGACAAAGAGCAGAAGGAAGGGGCCGGCGAAGGCGCCGATTTGCAGGTGTCGCGGTCGCGACGGTTCTTGGTCGAGCTGCCAGGCCAGGCTGACGAGCAGCATGATGGAGAGCATGCCCATGCCGAGCAGGAGACGGTTGGCCGGTACGCGGTCCAGGAGGGTCAGCTTGGCGAGGAGCACCATGTGAGGGACGAAGAGTGCAACTATGAACAGGACCACAACGGCGAGCAGCAGAACCAGCACCGGGTTGGGCCGTTCGCCTCTTCGCAGACGCGTAACCAGCAGCCAGCCGATGACCGGAACAGCCAGTATGCCGGCGAGCAGGGGGCTGGACGCCTCGCTCTGATTGGCATCGATCGACTTCGCCGCAGCTTCGTCGGTGAGGCTCCGGTCCAGAAAGCCGCTGAGCAGCCGCGAGAACGAATAACCACCGGTCGGGACGGTGCGGGCACCGGGATACACGCTGGATGCGATCGCTTGGACGGCGGTGTGGTGGTCGAGTGTGAACAGCACCGCGGCGGCGCCGGCGACTGCCGTGGACCCGACGACGAGGCGAAGCCGGCGCAGCACCGGTTGCCAGCCGTCGCGGTAACCTGCATAAAGGAGGTAGCCCACGCAGAACGCGGCCGCCACGATTGCGCAGGGAATCTGGAAGGGCGGGTACAGCACCAAGATAAAGCTGACGAGCGTCCAGGTGAAGGCGACCAGGTAACCCAATAGGTGCCACGGCGTGCGGGTGTGCAGTATTCGGATGAATAGTGCGCACGCGAGGACTGCTAACGCCTCGGGCAAGAAGCTTCCCGCCAGGTACCACCACTGCAGAAAGGGCGAGAAAGCGGCGGCGGCACCGATCAACAATCCCATTGTGTTGCGGCCGGGCAGCAAGGTCACCATCAACAACCACAACGCGAACACAAGCAACAGAGTCGGCAGCCACCAGTGGAACGCGAACCCCTGAGTCAGGGGGAGTGCCAGAAATCCCCAGTGCTGAGGACGAAACAGCGCCCACGCGTCCGCGACCGGAACGTCGTAGGACAACGACATGTCGGCCCCGTTGCCCATCAGTGGCTGGATCCGCGGCATTCCGGTGCGGACCTGCATGATGCTCAGGGGGGTGTTGATCGCCCATTCGTCGGCCCGGATGTCGAGAGGTGCGCCGGCGAGAAGGTGCGGATCGCTGCTGACCGAACTGCCCAGCGCGGGACGAATCGCCGCGGCCGACGAACCATTGATGCCGAACAACGTCAGTCCGGCGAGGACAGCGAGCAAGAGCAAGGGAGCCCAGAAGCGACGGACGAAACCCGGCACCGGCGTCACGGCGTGCGCGGGACCTTCAGCGGCGGCACGGACGCTGAGGGATTCGGTCATCACAGCCAAAGCCTAAGCGGTAGTACCGCAGAACATCGCGCCACCTCACCGGCGTTGCGCGGGTGTGAGGCAAGATGGGGCCCATCGGGTCGCGTAGGCGCTCGGCAGTGCAGAAGATTGAAGTCAGGTGCGATAGCGACAGCATGTCGACAGACGAGCAAACCGATCCCACGGGTACGACGATGACCTTGGTCGCCTCGCCGGTGCCACGATCCCCACGGACGGCGCGATGGATACGTGCCGGGCGCGGCTGGAGTGTCGGCGTGGTGCTCGTCGCGACGATGCTCCTGGTACGGCAATCCGGCTTCTTGTCCGGCAAGCTCACGTTGGTTGTGGCCGTGCTGGCCGTGATGGCCGTCCCCACTTCCCGGCAGTTGTCTCGACGCATCTTGCTCGGCGTCTGCCTGACGTTCGGATGGATACCGGTCCTGTGGTGGGCGCCGCTTCCGGTGGGTGCTGTTGGGCGCGCGACCTTGCTGCTCGCCGGCCTGGTGGGCGGCTTGGGCGGATGGGTCGCCGCCGGGCGTTGCTGGCGTTCGCGGCTGCGAATGCTCGTTCCCCGATGTGCGGTGGTGGACGCCTATCCACCGGTGCTCGTCCTGTGTACCGGATGGGTGCTGTACCCGTGGTTGAAGCCAAAGTCCGGAGCGGAGTCCTTGAGCCTGCTCATGGACGGTTGGGACCATTCCGCGCACTTCAGCATGGTGCACATGATCCGGGAGACCGGAGTCACGGTGGACATGGCCTCCCCGCCGGCCTCGGGTCGCGTATGGGCCTTCGCCAACTACCCACAGTCCTTTCACGCCGTCACCGCGACGGTCATCGAACTGCTCGCCGGTCCGAGAGTCGGAGACATCAGCGCGGAGCTGAGTGCCTTCTGTCAGAGCCTCGCGCTCGTCACCATGTGCCTGGTCGGCATGCTCGTTGCGGGCGTGTGTGCGCTACCCGTGTTGCGACGGCGTCCCATGGTCGCACTGCCGTTGGCCACGTTCGTCGCCGCGGTCCTCGTGCTCGGACCCGGCGCCAACGCCATCCAGGAAGGGTTCGTCAACTTCAACTTCGCGTGCGCCCTGGTGGCGGCGGTGGTGCTCATCGTGGTCCCTCTGGCGCGGGTCCACTCACCTCTGCATCTTGCGGCGATCGGTGGCGCTGTGGTCGGCATCGCGCACGGATGGATTCTGCTGACGGTGCTGGCGGCGCCGGCAGCGTTACTCGTCCTGTTTCCCATGCGGCGCCGTCGGTGGGCGAGCTCGCGACGCACCCTCGTGGTCTCAGCAGCGATCGCGATGGCTGTCCTCCTTTGTGTCGTGCATGCAGCGCTTCTGGTCTTGCGGGTGCCGGTGGATGATGTACTGCTCCGTGGGGGCGGAATAGTGCCGCCGAACCTCGGTCTGACCATCGCCTCGGTACTGGGATGCGCGGCCCTGTGTGTCGCGGCGCATTCCCGACGGAGGGGCACCTCTGGCCACCGTTTCCCCGGAGGCGTTGTGCGGGTAGGCGGTCTGGCAGGGCTACCGGTCGTCGCATCATCGGCCGCCCTGCTCCTTGTGGCCTTCCAACTCAGCTACGGCGGTCGCGTCACTTACTACTCACTGAAGTACATCACCGGGGTTGAGGTCGTCGTCCTGATTGTCACGACAGTTCCGCTCGCCTACCTCATCACCCGCTGGATCCCGCAGCCACGAACCATCAGGGGAGGGATGAGCCTTGTGCGCTTCCGGCGGTTGTTTCCGTCGGCCATGACGGTCTTGGCCTTGACTTTTGCGGCAACCCAGGTGTTCGGCTTCGCGGCGCCGAATCTCACCGCGATCGGGCTACCACCGACGGCTCCGGGCGCACTCCATCGGGTGTGGCAGAACGTTCGTATCGCGGATCCACCCGACGCCACGGAGCTCGTTGAGGTCGCGCCCGGCCTGGGGCGCCGGTTCCCGGGAAGCCCGGTCCTTCTCTTCATGCCCCAGCCTGATCGACGGGTCGATCCGCTCAGTGTCGCCCAGTGGACCTTCGCGCTGACGGACACTTGGAGCAGGGATGCTAATACACTGGCTGCCGACATCGACCTCGGCGACCTCAATCCAGCCGCCGTCGCTGCGTCAGCGGCTCGCATCCTGACCATGTGCCCCAACGCATACGTGGCCGTCGACGCCAGTCAGCTCGCCATGATTCACAGCCTGCTTCCTGCCGCCATCTCAGCCGACCGCGTCGTGACCTGGTCGCCACCCGGCTCATGAGGGAAGCGCTCCTTGCGGGCCGGCGTGCGCAGCCGGCGCAGCCCGGGCTGCGCCAACAGGTACCGGCGGTTGGGCGGCGCGCCGTGATTGTGAGCGCACTGGGCAGGAGGCACGGTGTGCGTCCGTTATCCTAGGAACCCGTGACTGTCTCCCCTGGTGTTCCTGGTAGTGCTCGTGACGGTTTCGACCTCATCGTCGTCGGCTCCGGCTTCTTCGGTCTGACCGTCGCCGAGCGCGCCGCGACCCAGCTGGGCAAGCGGGTGCTGGTGCTCGACCGCCGCCACCACATCGGGGGCAACGCCTACTCCGAGCCGGAGCCCGAGACGGGCATCGAGATCCACCGCTACGGCGCGCACCTGTTCCATACCTCCAACCAGCGGGTGTGGGACTACGTCAACCAGTTCACCTCCTTCACCGGCTATCAGCACCACGTGTTCACGGTGTTCAAGGACCAGGCGTACTCCATGCCGGTGAACCTGGCGACCATGTGCGCCTACTTCGGCCGCTACCTCACCCCAGAGGCGGCCCGCGCGCTGGTGGCCGAGCAGGCCGCGGAGGTCGACGGCAAGGAGGCGGCGAACTTCGAGGAGAAGGCGGTCTCGCTGGTCGGTCGCCCGCTGTACGAGGCGTTCTTCCGCGGCTACACCGCCAAGCAGTGGCAGACCGACCCCACCGAGCTGCCCGCGGCGATCATCAGCCGGTTGCCGGTGCGCTACACCTTTGACAACCGCTACTTCAACGACACCTACGAGGGTCTACCCGCCGACGGCTACACCGCGTGGCTGGAGAAGATGGCCGCCGACGAGCTGATCGAGGTGCGGCTGAACACCGACTGGTTCGACGTCCGCGAGCAGATCACCGCCGCGAACCCTGACGCACCCATCGTCTACACCGGCCCACTGGACGCCTACTTCGACAACTCCGAGGGTGAGCTCGGCTGGCGCACCCTGGACTTCGAGCAGGAAGTGCTGCCGGTCGGCGACTTTCAAGGCACCCCGGTGATGAACTACGCCGACACCGACATCGCCTACACCCGCATCCACGAGTTCCGCCACTTCCACCCGGAGCGGAACTACCCCAAGGACAAGACGGTGATCATGCGGGAGTTCTCCCGTTTCGCCGAGTCCGGCGACGAGCCGTACTACCCGATCAACACCGCCGAGGACCGGGCCAAGGTGACGGCATACCGCAAGCTGGCGCAGGGCGAGACCGAGCGCAACCACGTGTTGTTCGGCGGGCGCCTCGGCACCTACCAGTACCTTGACATGCACATGGCCATCGCCAGTGCGCTGGCGATGTTCGACAACACCCTCGCCCCGCACTTGCGCGACGGCCGGGCGCTCGCCGACACCGCAGACCTGCCGGAGGACTGATCATCAGATGACCACCACGCAAGAAGCAACAGCGCCGGCCGCCACCTCCCGGGCGGTGTCCCTGCTGCAGCGGATCATCCTGCCGCGCAGCGGCGACCCGCTGGACCTCCGCGCGCTCTACATCGACGAGGACGAGACCAACCGCAAGCGGTCCAGGGCCACCAGCCGGTCCCGACTGGAGCTTCCCTCGGAATCCGAGGTGTCCTTCGCGACCTACTTCAACGCGTTCCCGGCCAGCTACTGGCGCCGGTGGACGGTGCTGGACACGGTAGTGCTGCAGCTCACGGTCGAGGGTGCGTGCCGGGTGGACCTCTACCGCTCCAAGGCCGACTCCACCCAGATCCACGCCGGCGGCGAGGTGGTGGCCACCGCGGAGCCCACCACGTTGGAGTTCGCCCTGGACATGTCGCCGTTCGAGGACGGCGGTTGGCTGTGGTTCGACATCACCACCGAGGAGGGTTCGGTGGTAATGCACGACGCGGCCTGGTACGCCCCGATGGAGTCCGCGGTGAGGCCGTCGGTCGCCATCGGCATCACCACGTTCAACCGCCCGGACGACTGTGCCGCGGCGCTGTCCGCCATCGGTGAGGACCCGTTGGTGCTCGAGGCCATCGGCGCCGTGTTCGTCGCCGACCAGGGCACCAAGAAGGTGATCGACGCCGAGGGCTATCCGGACGCTGCAGCGGCCCTCGGTGATCGTCTGCGGATCCACGACCAGGGCAATCTCGGCGGCAGCGGCGGCTTCTCCCGCGGCATGTACGAGGCGCTGAACACCACCGACTGCCAGCAGATCCTGCTGATGGACGACGACATCGTCATCGAGCCGGACAGCATTCTGCGCGCGTTGGCGTTCTCCCGGTTCACCGAGCGGCCCACCCTGGTCGGGGGCCAGATGCTCAACCTGCAGGCCCGCTCGCACCTGCACTCCATGGGTGAGGTGATCGACCGCGACAAGTTCATGTGGCGCGCCGCCCCCAACGTGGAGTACGACCACGACTTCGCCAAGTGGAGCCTGCGCAAGACCCCTCGGTTGCACCGGCGGATCGACGTCGACTACAACGGGTGGTGGATGTGCCTCATCCCGCGCGCTGTGGCCGAGGAGCTCGGCCTGCCGTTGCCGTTGTTCATCAAGTGGGACGACACCGAGTACGGGCTGCGCGCCGGCCAGGCGGGATACCCCACCGCCACCCTGCCGGGGGTGGCCATCTGGCACATGCCGTGGTCGGACAAGGACGACGCGACCGACTGGCAGTCCTACTTCCACCTGCGTAACCGGCTGGTGGTGGCCTCGCTGTACAGCAAGTACAAGCGCGGCGGCGGGATGGTGCCGCACAGCATGAAGAGCGTGTTCAAGCACCTGCTGTCGCTGGAGTACTCCACCGTGGCCCTGCAGAACCTGGCCATCAAGGACTTCCTGGCCGGTCCGGAGGCGTTGTTCGGCCAGCTGCCCACCGCGCTCGGTGAGGTCCGGGCGGCGCGTTCGGACTTCGACGACGGCACGGTGCTGTCTTCGTCCCGGAGCCTGCCGCTGCCCTCGATGGATGCTGTGCGGGCCGAGCGCTTCCTGAAGCCGCCGACCAACCCGGTGACCATCGGCGCCACCCTGGCCAGCTCCCTGGTGCACAACGTGTTGCCGGTCAAGGCGAGCCACCACGAGACTCCGCAGCTGAACATCGCCGCGCAGGACGCCCGGTGGTTCTTGTTGGCCCGGCTGGACGGGGCGACGGTCGCGACGGCGGACGGTCGCGGGGTGGCGTTCCGCAAGCGCAACCCCAAGACCTTCTGGTCGTTGCTGAGCCAATCGATCCGTGCCCACGCCGAGCTGCGACGGGAGTTCCCGCGCATGCGCAAGACCTACCGCCAGGGCCTGTCCGAGCTCACCTCGCACGAGTCCTGGCGCCGCGCGTTCGGACAGGGCTGACCTGTCCGTGATGACCATCCCTGCGCCCGCCGGGCGTGAATTGCGCGCACTGGGCGCGGTGCAGCAACTGCTGGCCGAGCGTCCGGGGGTGCTTCCCGTCGCGCGCGGCCTGTCGCACTTCGGCGAGCACGCACTGGGCTGGGTTGCGGTGGCCGGACTCGGTGCGGTGCTGGATGCTCCGCGCCGGAGGCAGTGGGGCGGTGTCGCGGTGGGTGCCGTCGGTGCGCACGCGGCATCCATCGTGCTCAAGCGGGTGGTTCGCAGGCGCAGGCCGGATCATCCCGGCGTCGCCGTGCATGTCGGCACGCCCAGCCGACTGAGCTTTCCGTCGTCGCACGCCAGCTCGACGGCTGCGGCCGCGGTCCTGCTGAGCGGGGTGACCGGGTGGCCGTTGGTTCCGATCCTGGTCCCGCCCATGCTGGTGTCGCGCCTGGTGCTGGGGGTCCACTACCCGAGCGACGTGGTGGCCGGTGCGCTGCTGGGTGCCGGCTGCGCGGCGGCACTGCGCGCGGCGCAGGATCGATACGGGCTCCCAGGAGGAGACAAATGAGCACCGCGGACGTCGCGGCACCGAGCGTGCCCAAGAACCTGCCGATGGGTCTGCTGAAGGCCGTCCGGCCGCGCCAGTGGGTCAAGAACGTGCTCGTGCTTGCTGCCCCCGTCGCGGCGGGCCGGCTGACGGAGCTCTCGGTGCTGGGCGACTGCGCGGTGGCGTTCGTCGTGTTCTGCCTCGCCGCCTCGGGGATTTACCTGGTGAACGATGCGCTGGACGTCGAGGCCGACCGCGCCCACCCCCGCAAGCGGTACCGACCCATCGCCGCCGGGGTGGTGCCGGTCGGGGCGGCTTACGCGCTCGCGGTGGTGTTGCTGGCGGCCGCGCTCGGGCTGTCCCTCATCGCTTCGTGGCAGTTGCTGGTGGTGATCGCGGTGTACGAGTCCGTGCAGCTGGCCTACTGCTTCGGGCTCAAGCACCAACAGGTGCTGGACATCTGCATCGTCGCCTCGGGCTTCTTGCTTCGGGGTATGGCCGGTGGCCTGGCGTCGGGTGTCCTGTTGTCACAGTGGTTCCTGCTGGTCGCCGCCTTCGGGTCGCTGTTCATGGTCTCCGGAAAGCGCTACGCGGAAATGCGGGTGGCCGAGCAGACCGGCGCCAAGATCCGCAAGTCGCTGGAGAGCTATACCTCGACGTACCTGCGCTTCGTCTGGACCATGTCGGCCACCGCGGTGATCTCGTTCTACGGGTTGTGGGCCTTTCAGCAGCACGAGATCAACGGCTCGGTGTGGTCGGTGATCTCCATGGCCCCCTTCACCGTTGCTGTCCTGCGGTACGCGGTGGACGTCGATGGCGGCGTGGCCGGCGAACCCGAGGAGATCGCGCTGAAAGATCGTGTGCTGCAGACCTTGGCGCTGGCGTGGCTGGTCTCGATCGGTATCTCGGTATATCTGTGAGCAACCCCAACATGCCGCGCCCGCAGGGTGTCCCGACGTCCAGGGGCAGATTCCAGTGAACGTCGCAACACCTGACAGTAGGTGGATGTTGCGATGGGCACGGTCTCGGAGGACGCATACGGGTCGTGCGCCGACGGAGAAGCAGGATCGGTGCGGTTGATCGCGCAGGGGCTGAGCAATCGCGAGGCGTGCCGGCTTGTCGGGATCAACCGCAGGACCGGGACACGCTGGCGACTCGGGCGCACGATCGGGAACACGGCGGGCGAGGCGGTGCACTATCCGCCAGTGCGCATCCTGACGCCGCCCAAGCGGCACCCTCGGTATTTGTCGTTGGACAAGCGGATGGTGATCGCCGATCTGCAGCGCGAGAATCGCCCCGTGCGCGAGATCGCGCGCGAGTTGGGTGGTTCCCCGGCCACGGTGAGCAGGGAGCTGCGGCGCGGCGTCGATGACCGCGGCCGCTATCTGCCCCGCATTGCCGACCGGGCCGCGACCGAACGCCTCGCGCGCCCGCGTGCGCGCCGTGTGCTGGTCGATGCCGAGCTGCGGGCCGTGGTGGTGGACCTGCTGTTCCGCCGCCCGGGGTGTGCGCAACTTCACGGACGTTCCCGCGGCGCAGCGGCCCGCGGGTCGTGGTGGTGGACGGCGTGCCGGACTCAATCGCCGACGCGTGGACCCCGACCGAGGTCGCTCGTGATGACGTCGCGTACCTGCAGTACACCTCGGGATCGACCCGGGTGCCCGCGGGCGTGGAGATCACCCATGGGGGTGTCCTGGCCAACGTGGTGCAGATGGCGACCTCCTACCGGGTGGAGCCGGCGACGGGGCGATCGGTCAGCTGGCTGCCGCTGTTTCATGCAGCGCCCGTCCTACGGATGGCGGAGGCCACGGCGGCGGAGCGACTTTCAGGGTGGTTTTATCTCATTTGTGTTTGCCACGGGGCAGCTGGTAGACGCGCTGAATGCCCTCAGATTTCGGGTTGCCCGGTCAAGATCGACACTCCTATAGAGCGCTGTCAAGGGGCGAGTGCTGTGGGGCGGGGCTGCACGACGTCGCGGATCAGTGGGTAGAGCTGTCGGGCGAGGTAGCGCTTGAGGCAGCGGAT
>JAABUL010006491.1_pt1 | contig 13420 bp, 6 predicted proteins | sample 5559151 | NCBI WGS metagenome assembly JAABUL01 (sample SAMN10711876, study PRJNA513368) | rock metagenome | isolation source: Antarctica rocks | place: Antarctica: Victoria Land, Pudding Butte sud | reverse complement strand
TATATAATCTATATGTATAAGCTTAGCCTTATAAGTATAAATAAGGAAAGTTACTTAAGGGGTCTATTAGAAACTACACTAGTCCTAAAGGAAATTACACCCGCTCCTACGCTTGGGTAAAGTAAGCAAACGGCGCCACGGCGCCTCGGAGAATTATATACTTTAGCCACGCGCCTAGCCTGGGACTAAGGCGGTGCTTTCTACCGCCCTACCAGCTGGCAAAAAGTCGCACTTAGTAATGTACATATTGTGCCTACATAGTCCACCCCACGCCGAGCAATCCTTCCAGAAGGTCACGCGGGAACATCGTTGCCCGTACCAAAGTACTGAAGTACTCGCTAGCACGCTAATTTCGCTTCGAAAGGACCGATCTTGTGCGGACCGCGAGACACCCGAGGTCTACTTCTCGAGGGTAGGTTGCAATGACTTTTTCGACCGACCTTCGTCCGCCCGATCCAGTCCCCCAAAGGACCGCCCCGATGCATCTACCCTCTCGTCGTTTGTGGCCTGGTTATGATAAATGTCATTCAACAACTTCAAGTTTAACCCAAACCAACTCATGTTTAGGACTGTTTACTTCTGAGAAATGGCATCGCAAGAACTTCCTCCGCAGCAGCCTTCTGATGCGCTACATCTGGAAAAGAGAGACGATGAAATTGACCCGTCCACCACCACTTCCACTCGACATGAACCCGACGGTAATGTTAATGGTAAACAAGGAGTAGAAACAAATGTAGCCTCAGGCATGCCGCCCTCCTCAACCCAAAACCAAGAGCCTGAATGGGCTCACGGCTTCCAGCTCTTCACCATATTGGCCGCTGTGACTTTCGTCTCTTTTCTCATGCTTCTCGATGGGACCATTGTCGTCGCAGCTGTCCCTCGCATCACCGATGATTTCAATTCCTTAAATGACATCGGATGGTACGGAGCTGCATATCAGCTAGGAAGGTACGTGAACACGAGCTCCGAGTACAACGTGTGAACACTAAATTGGCATGCTTGCAGCGCAGTCTTTCAACCACTTACAGGAAAGATATATATGAAGTTCAAGCCCAAAGTAAGTCAATTTTCAGCTCCCCATTTGGCTCCCCTTTCTTGATTCTCTGCTCACTGACTTTCGAATTGAGTGGACATTTCTGAGCTTCTTCGTCTTCTTTGAACTCGGTTCCTTAATTTGTGGGGTTGCAAACTCCTCTGGTATGTTGATCGGAGGACGAGTAATTGCAGGCTTGGGAACTTCGGGAATCTTGAATGGTGCCATGCTTATTATCGCGGAATGCGCCCCTATGCAGAAGAGACCAAGTATGACCTAATGCTTTCCTGGATTGGTGCTGTTGAATAGCTGACATTCGTCACAGCTCTAATCGGCATTGTTATGGGTAGTAAGTTCACCTCCATCTGACCTGACTGCCATATACTGATCGTTACTCCAGTTGCCCAGCTTGACATAGCCAGCGGTCCGTTATTTGGAGGACTACTGACAGAGTACGCGACTTGGAGATGGTGTAGGTCACCCAACTCGCTTCCCTACTTTTGGGCTTGGAGTAAAGCTAATTGTACTAGGCTTTTACCTTAATCTTCCTATCGGTGGCCTTGTTGCCGTGATGCTGGTGGCTGTCCGCATCCCCCAGCAACACCCCAGGCCTCCTCCCATGTCAGTCGTTCGCTCACTACATTCAAACCTTGATCTTGCGGGCTTTGCGATCTTCGCTCCTGCTCTTATCATGCTGCTACTTGCTCTACAATGGGGTGGCACTACATACGCTTGGAACAGTTCTCGAATGATTGGCCTCTTTTGCGGCGCTGGCGCCACGTTCATCGTTTTCCTACTCTGGGATTACCATAAAGGCGACGCGGCCATGCTTCCCTTTTCCATAGCCCGCAGGAGAACTGTTTGGACGAGTTGCATCGTATATGGATTATTCATGGGAAATTTATACACCGCTTCCTACTGGGTGCCAGTATATTTCCAGGGAGTCAAGGGTGCATCTCCAACAATGAGCGGTGTTTATATTCTGCCGATGATCATAGCTCACATCTTCGCAGCTCTAGCCTCAGGTCCCATTGGTAAGGACGTTGTTTCCCATGGCACGCACTGCTAATGCTTCAACAGTCAATAGATTGGGCTACTACATACCGGTAGCTCTCTTTGCTGCGGTCTTGTTATCAGTTGAGAGTGGCCTTATAGCTACCTTCTCTCCTAGCACCCCATCGGGCAAATGGATTGGATACCAGATCATCTACGGGGCTGGTCGTGGTCTCGGGTTGCAAATGGTATGCTTGATATTCCCGATCACTGATCCCAGTGCCCACTTAGTAACATTATTCTCTTTGGCAGCCACTCATCGCTGTTCAAAATGCAGTGCCACCCCCACAGCTACCCATCGCAATGGCACTCACCATTTTCAGCCAATCGTTTGGAGCAGCGGTATTCCTCAGCCTCGCGGAAACTATATTGAGTAATAGTTTTGGATATCTCATCTCCGAATACGCACCTTCTGCCAATGGTCAAAGTATCATTGATGCTGGGGCTACTGGATTTCGAAAAATCGTTTCTGGAACTAATCTTGTGGGTGTATTGATCGCTTAAGCCAAAAGCATTGATCGCATTTTCTATTTGGCAGCAGGGATGGGAGTTGGCTGCTTTGTTTTCGCGTGGGGAATGGGATGGAAGGATTTGAGAAAGAAGAAGGAAATTTCAAAAGCTTAGATTGTTCATAGTTCCAGGGATGAGAATTAGACCGTCCAGAAAACGGCCTGCCAAGTGAGGTCGACGGGAATGTCAAGCCAAAGTGGCCGCACCAACGGTCATGCCAATGGCCTGTCAAATGGTGCCAACGGAGCACAGAGCAAAGACAACCACGCCAACGGTCATCCTAATATTCTTCAAGATGGTGCCAACCGAACACCCGTAGTGTGGCATTGCAATGAGACTACCAGGCGGAATTCGCAACCATAACGATTTTTATAGTAGTTTTTCTACAAAGGTGATGTTCGATCAACGACTGGAGAAGACAGGTAGAATGTTGATGGGTATTTCAGTCCATATGGCCAAGATGAGACCATCAGCACAAAGCGGGGCTATTTATTGAAAGATATAGACTACTCGAACCTCGATCTGTTAATGTTCAGTTTCGATGCAGCCGGAGCGGAGCAGCTTGATCCAAATCATAGGCTGGCGCTTGAGGTGGTCCAAGTTGCCTCTGAAAGCTCCGGTGACAGTGAATGGCGGAGAAAGAACATTGGTGCCGATGTTGGTGTGTTTACGGAAGACTGGCAAGAGATGGCCCACAGAGATAATCAGGAGCACAATACTCACCGCAGTCTGGATGGCACTGACTTTGCTTTGCCTCAACGCATCGCTTATAAATACAATCTCAAGGGCCCGAGGTGAGCAGGCACCACTCAACATATAAAAGTGTTGTTCAAAGAAGTGATACTAAAGTGTAAATAGTATGGTGATCTAAACAGCATGCTCTTCTGCGGGAATAGGTTTGCACGAGGCGCTGGAGCTTGTCCGACCCGAAAAATCACGACTGGACTTATAAAGGGGTCAAATTTGATCATGGGTAAGCCACATCAGAAGCGCGGATTATTCCTAGACCGGGGTGTTTTTTGGGTCGACACATTTGTTGCATGGCAATACTTGACTATTCACCCTGGGAAACTTTCCAGAAAAAGATTTACTAATTCTATATCGTCACAGCTCCTGGAATGACTATTAGCATGAGTCCTTTGGGGTCAGTCTCACCAGAGGGCTCCTCGAAGTCTTTTGACGCTTCTGCCGATGGATATGCTCGAGGTGAAGCCGTCTCGGAACCCTATATCAAGCGTCTAGATGAAGCCATCAAGGACGGAGACCCAATCCGAGCCGTAATCAGACCTTCAGCAACTAATATGTATGTGTCATTGACTTCCCCATTTCGCATTGTGAGGAACTCTTCAAAGGCCGTTTCCTGAAGATCATATCGTGACATAACGCGTGAGTCAGATAATACAGTGCTAACTCTATGATCCCACAGTGATGGTAAAATGAATGGAATTTCCATGCCAAATGGTGAGGCACACGAAGCTTTGGTTCGTCAAGCTTATGGCGCGATGGGTCTGGAGTTGTCAGGAACGACAATGATGGAGGCGCATGGTAAGACTTACTTTCTTGGGATGACTCTGCGAAAATGATATTGACTCCACACCTTGTTCAGGCACCGGAACAAAAGTTGGCGATCCCATCGAAGCAGAGGCAATAGGAAGATGCTTCGGAGAAAACGGTCTCTATCATGAAGCTGTATATAAAGACTTTCTTGTTGAAAAATTGCATTACTGAAAGAAGACAGAGCAAGCCAAGTCTGGGCCATAGCGAAGGCGCTGCTGCGTCATGAAGGCAACCTTGTCTCTTGAAAATCATACCATCCTTCCAAACATCAAGTTCAACGATCCCACCTCGCGTAGATTCGTTGGCGGCAACTGAAATCCGGAATTGGTGGAAGTAGAATTTGGGTACTGATGTTTCGGTTTTGGAATTGCTAGGAGGGAGGTACTATCGAGCAGCTTGGTGCGATGGCTGCTCAGCCCCTCAAGGCCAAGTATACGAGCAAGTAGATAGCGTAGACGGTGGGTCTTTCTATACTAGAATGTGATATAGGAGAGGTAGAACATGTTGAGAATTAGAATTGAACGTCTTTTGGTATCCAGACGAAACTTGGATACAAAGCTGCCAAGCCAACCCTCCTATGGCATATGACCTAGGAGCTTCTCTGACAAATTCGAGAGGTTCGACAGTGGTATTGGGGCACTACGAAGACTTCAAGTCTGCCTTCGGAAGAATTTCTTCACGTAAATTATGGCCATGCCTCGTATCATACCAAGTCATGGCAGATATAAATATGTTTCTTTTGAAAGTGGTCGAAATATGCTGGCTATGACGAGATCGAGACAACAGGCCATGCCACTTTGGGATCCGTAGATGGAGTATCTCATAATAGTTTCGATAGGGTGAGTTGGTGGTGGAACACGAATTGGTGCCTGATATATTCATGAAACAGATGCTCTACAGAACTACAGCTCAGGTGAGATTTTGGAAACGTGCCTGTCACGTCTCCTTCACAAGGCCAAATTATACCGGGCAAACTGCGCAGGTGTCCTACCAACGTGAACAATGTTGTTTTAAATGTACACTCCAACAGCCCCTCAAGGCTTCACGAGAACCTTCCCAGTAGTCTTCCGCCCCTCAAGATCTTTATGGACCCTCACAATCTCTGAGAGCGGATACGTGTCATGAATTCTGACGTTTACCTTATCCTTTGTGATGGTATCAAAGAGCTTTGCGCACCACTTCTTAAACTCATGAGGCGTACCGACATATCTCATCAGTGAAGCCTCGCCAGGCCCTACAAATCTTACGTTCTTCGTAGCCAACTTCGCAGGTGAGATGGGAAGCGGGAATCCAGACTATTCACGTTAGTAACTTACCTGTTGAAGAATATCGTGCGGAATCCACTTACAGCCGCGCCATAAGTCATGATTGTCCCATGCTTCGCTACAACGTTCACATTGTTCTCGGTCTGATCCTTCCCAATACTATCATACACGACGTTCACCCCCTGGCCGCCCGTAATCTCCTCGACCCTCTTCACAAGATCCTTCTCTTCATTGTAATTAATCATGGAATCTGCGCCATTCTCTTTTGCAAGCTTGATTTTCTCCGCTGTACTCGCAGTGCCAATCGTTTTTGCGCCAAGAGCCTTTAATAGTTGACACAACCACAGCCCTACCCCTCCAGCAGCAGCATGGACAAGTGCCCAATCGCCCCTTTTCACCTGGTAAATCCTGTGAGTAAGGGTTAGGGCGGTAAGGCCTTGCAAGAGTGCTGCGGCGGCGACGCCAGGTTTGACATCGGTCGGAACTACATAAACCATCGAGGCAGGAACGGCGGTATATTCTGCGTAGCCGCCCATGGCGAGCCAAACGACCCGATCGCCGACTTTGAGATCATTGACGCTTCCGCGACGGGTGGAGACAACTGTGCCCTCTGCTTCTCGGCCAAGAATTCCGCCTGGTGGAAATCCCATCATTCCGGTGCGCCAATATCTGATGAGAGGTTAGGAAATCAAAGTGTTGACAATTAGGAAGGGGGGAAGGGCAACGAACACATCGACGTAATTAATGCCGATAAAGTCGTTCTTGACCAGGACCTCCCCTTCTCGCTGAGCAGGGACCGGTAAATCGGTCTTGTATTGCAAAACTTCAGGTCTGCCGAAGTTCTCCATTTGAACACCATTCATAGTTCTGGGAATAAAGACAGAAGTCATCGTAGTGTGTAACCGAAATTGTGATAATTGTATTGAAGATCGGAGAGTTGAATTGAAGAGTGGTATGATTGAAATTCGTATAACGTGTCTTGCAAACATGTGTTGCTACGATCCATTTTGAGTTATGGGGCTTGAGGTTATAATAAATGGAAACCCAAGTCTTATCGACGTTTGAAGCGGAAAAGAGCATATTACAAATTCGGCACTCCGAGAGCCTTGAGATAGGGATAACGTCGTACGTGTAGGTAAGCGAGGGTAAATAGAGAACAGACGCTTGCCTAGTCTCAGTAATATTAGACCTTCTCTAGAGGCGGCGTACTAAAGTACAGGTTAGCCCTACCTCGCTTTATAAGCTAATTAGAAGTTAGTGTATTCTAATATAGAATCCCTTTAAGAGAATTAAAGAGTAAAATCATAGATTTTAGATCTTAGATAAATAGACTAACTATATTAAGTTAATTTATCTATAAAAGTTATCTTACTTAGTAGGATTCATTAGTTATATAATATAAGACTAGACTAGAATAGTATCTTATATATATATAACTTATATGAATTAATTATATTAAAAATCTATATTATACTAGCTTAAATAATATAATCTATATAATCTTATTAAGCTTCCTAGTAATAATAGAAGATTATAGATTTAAGGTCTTAAATTAAGTACTTCTATATTTAGGATTTTAGATTAAAATGAAACTTGATAATAATTTTCTATATTTTTAATAATTTACCTGAAAATTTTACTTTTAGTAAGTTTAATATATTTCTATCTTTTATATAAGTTATTATAGCTATTACTAAAGACTTTATATCTTAGCGTATTACTTAGCCTAGGGGGATACTAGCTAGATTAGGCCTAGTATATTAGTACTTAGGAAGGCTTTCTACCTCTCTAGTAAATTATCTTCTTACTACCTTATAAATATACCTTATAAGTAGTAGTAATATTATAGAAGATTTTATTCTAGGTTACTAAGTACTATATTATATATTAACAAGAATACTAGCCTTAGTAATACTAGCTTTATAGTATTAATACTATTAATCTATTAGTCTTCTACTTACTATAATATTCCTAATCTATTTAATACTTATTTAGGATACCTATGAAAGACTTTATAGTACTTAATACCTTATATATTATTAAAGCCTTTTATTAATAATATCCTTAATACCTATATATCCTTATTTATTAGCTAAATAGTTAAGGGATTTCTTTAATTTTATTAAGTAAAAGGTAGAGGTTTTCCTATTAAGATATTATTATCTTAATAAGGTAACTACCTTCTACCTTTTTATTTACTTCCTTACTAGGCCTATCCGCCTAATTAATAAGCTAGTTATAAACTAAATAGTCCTAGATTAAGTAGTCTACTAGGTATTTTAGATTAATTTCTTTATTAAAAGTAGTAATTTAATAGTAAGAGATCTCTTAATAAACTTTTATTATACTTTAAAATACCTTATAATTAATTACTTATATATAGTAAACTATCCTCTTAATAAAGATAGAATCCTAGAATTATCTATTAGATAGTAGACTAAGGTAGTATCTTCGCCTACTACTATAATAAGGTATCTATTAGAGTTACGCTATGAAACGGGGCGGGGCGGGGCGGGTATCCGCTCTAGGTAATAGTAGGTACCTATCCGCTTACTAATAGATAAGGCTTTACCTAAAACCTTAAGGAATACCCCTAGGAAGGCTCCTAATAATTATCTTAATCTTTATCTTAAACCTTTTTTTAGTAGGAGATAAAAGAGATATATAGGTTTCTACTAGCTAATTAGCTAATATAATTAAAAATAATTAAAAATACTATTTTTATAAGTCCTTATAAAATAGTATTTTTAATTATTTTTACTTATATTAGTTAATTAATTTAGACTAACCGTCGAGTCAGGATTTGATTCTAACTTATAGTATTGACTCGCCTAGCCTTTTAGCGCGTTACTATTAATAGTATACTAATATACTATTCATAATATATTTTATAATACTTAATTCTAACCTTTGGAATTAAATCGCTAAGAATTAGTGGCTTGATATCAAATTCGATTCCTCGCGGTTAGTCTAAATTAATTAGTAGAAATCTATATATCTCTTTTTTCTCCTACTAAAAAAGGTTTAAGATAAAGAGAAGGATGATTTAGGGGTATTAAGGATAGATTTACCTCTATTAATAAGTAGATTTATCCTTATTAATAACTAGCGGGTACCCGTTTTTTTAACGGGGCGGGGCGGGGCGGGTACACTAAAAGTTAGGGCGGGTAGGGACCTCTATAACCGGCCCTGAAACCCGTCCCGCCTAGCTCTAGGGCGGGTACTCGGAGCGGGTACTCGTACCTATTCTGTAGCGTAATTAGAGTAGATTATTAATAAATACTACCTTAATATTAATATCTAAACCTAGTAAATTAATCTTAAGTAGATATATATTAAATTAGTAGATTTTAAATTTATACTTATTATACTTACTATTAAAGGCTTTAATAACTTTAATATTAATATACTAGTACTTAATATAACTACTACCTTCTTCTTAGAGGCCTAATAGCGTAAGATAGCTATTATTATTATATAAACTATAAATATCTTTAGTTAGATATAGGCTATAGCTAGCTAAGTAAATAATTAGTTAATAGTTATAATTACTATTACTATAATAATATAATAAGGCCCTAGATTAATTACTTTCTAGTTAAGAGATATAAGATACTTTAATCCTAATTTTTAAATTATACCTATTAAGGTAAAAGATAATTCTAATATATATTATAATATATTTAGCTTTATTAATTATTTATAAATAAAGGCTTCTATTATTAACCTAGCTATTTTAAGGTAAAATATTAATACCTATTTATTTAAGGCTATTAATAAATAGTATATTAATTAATTAGATAACATCAGTAATTCGGGAACCCGGCCCTGGCGGCTCCAGGAGCCCGTGGGGAGAGACTTGTGCTCAGACCAGCTCGTGCTAGCCCTAATAGGAAATTTATAAATATCACACCATATATTACTAATTAAATAGTTAAATAGCCCGGATTTGAAGTTTAAGCTAAAACGAACTAGAACTCGCTAAGATACTAGCTCCCGAAGTTAAAAGTTTTTCTTTCTTGATTTAAAAACTTTTAACTTCGGGAGCTAGTATCTTAGCGAGTTTTAGTTGGTTTTAGCTTAAACTTTAAATCCGGGCTATCTAACTATTTAATTAGTAATTTATAGCGTAATGTTAATAAACTTCCTACTAGGGCTAGCACGAGCTGGTCTGAGTACAAGTCTCTCCCCACGGGCTGCTAGAGCGGCTAGGGCCGGGTTCCCGAATTGCCGATGAACTTTATCTACTCTAAGTTAAAAAATAATCTTAATAATCTTAATTAATAATATTAAAGTCTTAAAATAAGATTTTATAGCGTCCTAAATAGATTATTATCTTTACTTAAGGTAGTTTATTATATAATAAAAGATATTAAGAATTATTAAGATCCTATAAAATATATTAATACTATTATTCTTAATAACAAAAACGCTAGTATTACTCTAATAAATATAGTCTAAGTCTTATTTATATATAAATATATAAATAGTAAATTAAGATAAGATTTATCTTATCTATCTAAGATATTTACTATTAATAGTCTACTTATTAAGTTATACTATTAAAAAGATATTTAATTTAACATTTATAAGAAATCTAGGTTAAGGCCCTTAATTCAAGGTAAGTAATAATAGTCTTAAGCTAGTAAATAAGTTAATATACTTTTAATTCTAATTTTAATCTTAATTATTAACCTTTTAATTAAAATTTATATTAGTATAATTAAGGATTTAAAAGATATAATAGAACCTTAAAGCCTTATAATAATCTATTAAATCCTTATAATAATAAATTATATAATAATCCTATTTTTAACTTTTAAAATTATAATAATAATAAATTATAATAGTAAAATATTTAAATATAAATCCTTCTTAATAAGTATTAATAACTATAAATTACTAGTAGAAATATTAATATATCTCTTAGGACCTTAATATTACTAAAGGCGTTATAAGATAGTAGGTAAAATTATAATAATTCCTATTATAGGCCTTTTTAGGTAAATCCTAGCTAATATCTTTATAATAATTAGGCCTACTAGGTAAATATTAAAGATAAAATAGAAGAGGATAATAAAGCCCTTAATAAATAAGGATAATATAATATATATAAAGAGGAATATAATTAAGGTATCTATTAATCTTAAATAAATAAATTAGTTAATTAAGTTATAAAAGGCTTTATTAAGGATCTTAATAAAAGTAATAAAGAAAATACTATTAAAAGTTATTTTATTAACCTAAAAGTAGAAGTAGCTAAGTATACTTACTACTTATATAATTTTAGCTTTAAATTAAATAATATCTTATATTATTATATATATTCTAGCTATTTACCTTGTATAAGTAAGTCTTATAAGGCTATTAATAATATTAATAGTAAAATTATTATATAATTTAATTCTGTAAATATTATTATTAAAGGTTATAGGTTTTAATACTACTATTATATTACTATTCCTATTACCTTTTTAATAAATAATATTAATAGTAAAATTATTATATAATTTAATTCTGTAAATATTATTATTAAAGGTTATAGCTTTTGATACTACTATTATATTACTATTCCTATTACCTTTTTAATATATAATATTAAATATAATATTTATATTAATATTAGAACTTAAATAAGTCTAATTAATTAAAGCTTTTTATTTACCTTATATTTAAAGGCTTTAATAGAGTAAATACCTACTCCTATAATTATAAAAGGTATTAATAATAAGATATATAATACTAGTAAGTTTATTAAGATATTAATATACTTTAAAGGCTTTAATAGCTCTAATAAGGCTAAGACTACTATTATAAGCTTTTAATTTTATATTATTAATAAGCTTTAATAAAGGCTCTTATTATAATTAATATTTTAAAGTCTAAATAAATAGTTATTAACTTTAATAATAATACTATAAAATTAAGATCTTATTAGAATATTAAGATATTAATTATAATTATAATTATAATACATAATCTTTACTATATTATAAGGTAGATAAATATTAGTATACTAAGGGATACTAATAGAATTACATGTTTAATATAACTAGTACTTCGTATATATACTATTAGCTTGAATAACTGCCTCGTAGCGTATATATATAGAATCCACTAAATCGCTAAGAAATCCAGGCGATATTTGTAGCTATACTATACGAATAGCGCCCTGGAGGCCGTTATAGCTAAGTTTCTTAGGATAATTATCTTATATCTAATCCTTTATCTTATTCTATACTATCTTAATCAGGTTTAGATTAGGACTGAACGTAGGCTACTAAATAACGTGGATACTATATTCACAGAGATCCTTGATCGTAGCTCTAGCTATATATCCTAGGGTACTATCTTATATTAGAGATAGGCGGGGATTTATCTAGATCTAGCTATTAATAATAGGTATAATCTACTTATAATATATTATCTTATTAATTATTCCCTAGTCTTTCTCCTAAAATACACCTGGGCCCTTAATACCCCTATAGAAACAATCCTAGAATATCTATCCTTGCCTCCGGGGTATCTTTTCAATAATATAGGTAGGGTTATACTCCTCCCCCAGGGCCCTAGTAACCTAAATATATGTATGCTTGCCAGCTATTACCTACGTTTCGTCCGTCTAGAGAATAGAGTCCTATTGTTCTCTAGTCTAGTTAAGATATTCCCGAGCCTACTAGAGACGTGCCACCCGATTTACCTCTAAAATAGGCGGTTTTCTCCGCGTAATATACTGAGAAAGGCCTTCTTTCTAGAGAGCTCTCCGGATTATCCTTTCTAATACGTTCTAGCTGAGTCTCTTTGCTACCTCCGTATATTATATACATCTTATTTCTTTGGAGCTTTATATATAACGGACTAGATAGGCTTAGCAGGGCGTATTTATAACTGTATTTAGGCCTGATTTGCGGTTTTAGGGCGTAAGTCGGTGGCTAGTAGCGTATTTAGCCTAGGTAATAGTAATTTTAAGGTATTTTACAATTCTCTCCGCATCCTAGCTGATATCAGCAAGTGTATATACTTAAATCCGTTAATCACGGGTTAATTAGGAGCGTTTTAGGATTAATAGGATATCTATTATACGTAAGTAAGGAGAGTATACTAGAGAAGGCAGATTTATATATATTATTACATAGAAGCTTCTAGAAAACAAACAGTATTTTTACTAGCTTATACTAAGACGCTAATATTTAATATACGACCTACGTAGTATATTAATAACTTTATATTTATTAAGATATATATTATAATACCGCCTTATATTAATTATATTATATCTATCTTAAGTACTCGCTGTTATTAACTTTATTTATCTTAGGACTAAGATTTTATCTTTAAGTTAGAAGTATTAAATACGCTCTCCTTACTATAGGATTATAGATATAATATAATAACTTAGTATCTTAGCGACTATATAGCTATAAGTAGTTATTAAGTAGATAGATTATATTTTTATCTACCTATTAACTAATTATAGATTAATAAGTTATTATTTATACTTTGTAATATACTAAATATAATAGTTAATAGTAATAGTAATATATTAATACTAATTTTAATATAACTAGCTTTTAGAAGTACTAGTCCTCTAATAATTATAAAGTAGAATTTCTACCTACTTAGACCTATTAATTCTATATTATTATAATTACTATTATAAGTATAAATCTTATAAGTACTTGTATCTAATAATAGATAACTATTATTATTAATATAAATACTAGTAACTTTATTATATAAATAGCCTAATCCTTATTATTATAATATTTATAATTTAGGAAAGGCTAAGTCCTATTTAATAAGGCTTATTACTTTAAACTACCTTAAGGTATTATATAGAGAAGGAGCTCTTAACTACCTTATCTTAACCTTAATAAATAGTTTTACTATTTTCCTCTCTTATTAAAATATCTTTATATAAGTACTATATATTAATAGTATAAATTATAAAAGAAAAAGAGAAATCTTATTTCTCTTTTATTATTATTTTTCTTATATTTTA
>JAABUL010006489.1_pt1 | contig 13422 bp, 1 predicted proteins | sample 5559151 | NCBI WGS metagenome assembly JAABUL01 (sample SAMN10711876, study PRJNA513368) | rock metagenome | isolation source: Antarctica rocks | place: Antarctica: Victoria Land, Pudding Butte sud | reverse complement strand
TATTTGTATCGCATTAACAATAAGCAAATATAATAAATATTGCAAATTTAAAAACTAATTAATAATAAAGTTTAATAAAAGATTGAAAAAATCTTAGACATAATTAAGTTAAAAAGACAAATATAATATAAGATTAAATAAATAAACAAAAACAAAAAGTATAATTAATAATTAAAAAAAGAGTTTTTAAATAATATTAATAAATTGCGAAAAAACTTTAATAAACAAATATATAATAAACAAAAATAAAAAAGATAAGACAATATATATTATAACAACAACAACTATATAATTAATAATTAATTTAATAGAATATTGCGCAATTGTTATTGCATTGTTGTTATATAATTAAATTTATAGAAAAAGATTTCTTTATTTTATTATACAAGATAATAAAAATAATAAAATTGTTTCTCTTAATATAAATACTTAAAATATAGTTTAAAAATATAACTATTTTATTATCTTTTATAAATCAACAATATATTGTAGCAATTTAACAAATTTTTAATATTTTATTACATTTGCTCTAAAACAACTAAATATAACTCTCGAACTTATTTAAAAATAAATAATTAATTTTTTTAAAATTAATTATAAACAAGTTTTCGAAGTTAATTAGAGTTTTTTTTTTTCAAAAAGCTAGATTGCAAATTTTTTTATTTGCACAATCTTTTTTGTTTTTGTTACAAACTTATTTTTGTTATCTTTATATATTTTTGTATTTTTTATTTTTTGAAAAAATGTAAACAAACAAAACGCAAACAAAATTAAAATTAAAATAAAAACTTATTATATTTTTGTCTAACAACTTTGTTAACAATTTAGAGTTACTATAAAATTTAATTGTAAAGTTTTAAAATTTTACAAAAAAATCTCTTAAACTTGTTATAATAGAATAGAATTTAAATTAATTGTATCAAAAGTATTTGCGAGATATTTGTACGTTATAAATATTTGCAAGAAGTAGTATATATAGAGAGAGTAGAGTAACTTGTTATACTTGTTTAATTTGAATTAACAATAAGATTACAAACAATTTGTTTTAATTTTGTTTTTTTTGTTTTTATTAACAACTTGTTCTTATCTTTGTTCTTATTTTGTTTCAAATTTTAAATATATATTAGATAGAATATTAAAATATAAACAAAAATACTTATCTTTAATACTTTCTCAAAAAGCAAATCGATTAATTGTTATATTTTAACAAAAGTTTTATCTTAAATTATTTTTGTTTTTGCGAACTTTTATTCGAACTTAATTGAATATTTATAAGTGCAAATTAAATTATATTTAAATCGATAAATACAAAATTTAGTTTAATTTATTGTTAATAAAATAAATTTTTAATTGCGTTTTTAATTTTTTGTTTTGCAATCTATACTCTTTTGTATATATTTTATTGTTCTAGAAATTATATCTTTTATTTCGAATCTTTTACAATAATTAATAACAAGATCTTTTATTTAATCTTAAAAGCGTTTAATAAATTAATAAATATTAGCAATTATTAAATTGTAAATATAGACAAAATTTATTGCAATACAACATTTTAATTTATAATAAATTTTTTTGCAACAAATATAAAGACTTCTTTTTTGGTAAACATATATATAGTTGTTTATACAAGCTATATATAAAAAATTATTACAAACTATAATATGTTAGTTTCGCAAATAATAGAATATCGAAATTATTTACTTTTTTACTTTTTCGATTTTTTAAAAAATAAAGATAAAGATAAAGATATATTGGTTTAAGATTTGCACTATATATATAAGTTTTATATATTATTGTCTTTGCAATAATTTATTTATAACAAAAAAACAATTGCAATTAAGAAAGATATAAAAAAGAAAGAAAAAAGAAAATCGAAATAACAATATTTATATATTACAAGTTGCGTACTTAGTTCTACTAACTATAACATAGAGCTCTTTATAGTATATAGAATATAGTTTGCCAAGAAAATATTTTATATAACTAGATTAATAAATTAATAGAATTAAAGATATTAATTTACTAAGACTACTAATCTAGTAAATTAATAAATTAATAAAATCAAAGATATTAATTCGATAATTTAATCGAGTTATTATATATATAATTCTTGAACACAACTTTCTTATAAATTGTGTTTAATTTATCTTAAGTTTTAACTTATTGTTATAACTACTTAAGTTGCAATCTCTTGTTACTAAGTAATTGCTAGCGTTGTCTAAAGATGTCTATAAATCTCTTTAATAACATAATTTTCTTTAATATTTTCGTAAAAGTTTTTAGCGTAATACTTTAAATATTCTAAGAATATTTATATTAGATTAATACGCTTTTATTTTAAGCATTAACTTTATGATATTACGTCCATTATTAATTATAAAAAACAACAAAATAAAAATCAACAAACTCAATATCTATTATAGAAATTATATTAATCTAGAGAACTAATTTATACAAATAAATATCTATTTTATCTTCTATCTTGTTCTAGTAAACTAGAAGACAATTTTCGCATTAATATTTTTTTAAAAAAGAATTTAATATTAAGTTAAATTAAATTTACGAAAGTATTTAAAAAATAATAGCGAAAACTTTTGTACAATATTTATAAACTTTAATAACTTTAAAAGAGAGCTTCGATAAATCTTTGAAATATTTAACAAAAAACAAATTACAAAAAAAGTAATTTAGTATCTAATTTAAAAAAAAATTGCAACAAACTACGCAACTAGATTTTAAAAATATATTAATTTAATTAAATTAAACAATATTAATTGCACTTATAACAATATTTCGACAAAATCTTAAAAACAATTTAAATAAAATTAAAGATAATAAAAGAAATCTTAACAATATATTTAATTTTGTTAAAGTAATTATCGATTTTAACAACAAATTGTATTAAAAAGCTATAAACAAAAGATACGATTAATTTTAAGAAAAAACAAGACTTTTCTTTAAACTAATAATCGAATATTAGTAGAGAGAATTTTGTTTCAATTAGAAATATAGTAATTTTAATTATTGTAAATTTGTATCTATAAAATTGAGTTTTATTTAACAATATAAAGAGAAATTTTTAGAAAAAAGCAAGATAACAAATGCTAAAAAACGTGTTATTTATATAACAAATTAAATTATTTCGCAAAAGATTATTAATTATAAAACTTAACAAATTGTTAACAAATCAATATTATATTAAGAGTAATATTAAATAGTTAAAACAATATTAGAAAGTAAATTAATATAGGGACAAATATTTTTAAAATTAGATTAAACAATAATTACTATTTAGTAAAGAATTTAAATTAATTATAAAAAGTTTTAAATAAAATATTATGAAACAAGATACTTGTATTTACGCAGAAAATTAATTAAATACTTGACAAAATTATCAAAGTAAAATAATTAAGAACATTATACTTTTATTTAGTAACAAATTCGAATAACAAATACAACTAAAAGAATTTTTACAAATATTTAAATAATATTACGAAACATTTTAACACTTTAACTAATTTATTAGAGAAAATAAAATAAAATTAAATTGTAAATAAATGCGAGAAAACGCTAGAAAGCAATATTATTAAAAAAAGAATTCGATAAAATCGAATAATAATTAAGCAATATTAGCTTATTTAAATAAGTAATAAAGCAAACAAAAAAATATGCAATATATAATTGAGCAATTTGTTATAACAATTTATACTAAATTTATTTAAAAGACAAAGAAGAAATTAATTAATTTTCTAGAAAACTAAAGTTATTAATTCAGTATAGAAAGAAAATTTAGCGCAAATAAACGCTTGAAGCAAAAGTCTTAATATTAAAATAGAGAAAAGTTTAATTTTTTTAGTAAAGAGTATACTAGAGAAATACAATATAATAGTCTAGCAATAGCAGCTAAATTTAACAATATATATACAATATTTTATTATACTAGTTAGAGTTAATACAATAAATAATTTTATAGCTAAAACTCTTGTTAAGAGAAAAAAATACTTTATTTAAAAGAAGCTTAATATATATAATTTAATAATTGTAAATAAAAATTTATTATTTAACAAAAATAAAAAAAAGTAAATAAAGAAACGAAATTACTATTAATAGCTATTTAGCAATGTTACAAGAAATTAATCTTTAATATAGTAAAAATAGTTATTTATTCTATTGTTTTAGAAATATTTTGATTAAAGTAATACAATCTAAAAGTTAATTAAAATATATAAGTACTTAGATTTGCGTAATATAATTACGCAATTTATATTTAATTTACGCATTAATAATCTTTAATAATAAATAAAAGATTAAATTAAAATTTAATTACAAGTAACAAATTTATATTGTTGCTAGACTGATCGCGTCGGGTCGGGTTATCGAGTTTGGATCGGATATTCGACTCGAATCGAGTCGAGTCGATTCCTAGAGTTGGAACCAAAATTAGACCCAAAAAATCGATTCGAATCGCCAAGACTACTAATTTTAGTAAATTTTATTATTTTTAGTAATAATTGATTAATAATTTAATAGAAATAATTAATCTATTTAATTTAATTAATAATTTAATAGAAATAATTAATCTATTTAATTTAATTAATAAATATAGTAGATTGTTCTTATATTATGCATTACTATTGTGCATTACCTAGAAAATAATTAAAAAAAAACTAATTTTATACTATTTTTAGAATTCTTGGCGTTTCTTGGCGATTCGATTCGATTCCAAAAAAGTAGAAATCGACTCGAATTTCGATTTAATTTCTAATATTGGAATTGTCGGATCAGGTCGGTTCCAATAGTTGGAATCGAAACCCGACCCGACGATCAGTCTAATTGTTGCAAAAGAACAATTTAACAAAGTTTTATTTAATAAATATTAATATAGATTAATTTAATTACAAGATAAAAAAAATCTTTCAAAAATCTTTCAAAAATCTTAAAATATTTAGTATAGCGAAAAAATTGCTAAAATATATATTATAAATATATAACAATTAAAAGTATTTATTTTAAGAAAAGAAAATAACAAAGATTTTTTCTAAATATTAATTGTAAAATTACAAATTTAAATTTAAACTAAGCAAACAATTTCTATTTAAACTTACATATATTTTGTTTAAGAAAAAGCTCGAAGTACTTCGCAAATACTTAATAAAAAACAAAAAAAAAATTCGATTAAAAGCAAGATATTTGATTCTTTTTGTATTTAAAAAGAACAAAACTTTTTATCTATATATTAATTATTAAAAGCTAAATAATATTACAATTAAGAATTAATATTTGTTATTTAATATTAGCAAACTTTAAGATATCTATTTAAAAAACAAAATATTTTATTAAACTAAATTTATAAAAAGCGTATTACTAAATTAAAATAAAAACAAGAAAAAAGTAAAAATTAGCTTTTTGTATACAATATAAATTATATAAATATACAATAATAATATTTAAATTTATAAAAATCTTAACAATATATTAAGAAATAATTTATAATATATTATAACAATATTTAAATCAATTTGTTATAATATATTTGAACAATATTATAATTTATTTAAGAATTTTAAAAAAATATATAAGTTATATTTTCGAAGTTTTAAAATATTTAAATACAAAAAATCTATATTTTAAACTAAAGAAATACGAATTTTATTAAAAAAAAGTTAATTATCTTAAATTTATTGTTAAACAATATAAAGTATATATAAATTTTAAGAAATTACAAGCAATTAAAAAATAAAAATTGTTAATAAATATTAAAAAAGTATAATTCTTTTTAGATATTATATATTATAATAAAAAGTTTATTAAAAACTACTTAGTTAATACTATATTATTAATAAACTTTACAAAGAAAAATATATTATAAATATAAAAGCTTGCAAAAAAGAAATTATTTTAAAATCTCAAATTAAAATATTTAAAAAGATTAATATTATAAATATATAATTTGTAATTATTAAGTAAAATTGAAATCAATATATTAGATTTAGCTATAAATATATACTTTAATCAAAAATATAAAAATATTCAATATTTAATAATATATTTTTTAAGAAAACTTTTGTTAATCGAACAAAACTATAATATTTACAATAAAGAACTACTTGCTATTGTAGTTTTTTTAAAATTATAAAAAGTATATATAAAAGAATTATTAAAACTTACAATTTTTATAGATTATAAAAATCTTATATATTTTATTATTATAAAGTAATTAAACAAAAAATAAATACAATAATTAAAACAACTTAAACAATATAAGTTTAAAATATAATATATTTTAAATAAAAATAATAATAAAACAAATATATTTAACAAAAGAAATAATTATATAGAAACAAAGAAATTGTTTAATTATAATATACTTAGAATTAACAAAAACAAATTATTATTAGCAAATAAGTACAAGCTAAATATTATACTACAACTACTTCGAAACAATATTAAAGAATTTCTAATAAAAAAAAGAAAACTTTAAATATTTATCGACAAAATCAACAAATATATAAAAAAGTATTATAACAAATTATTGCAAAAGTATTTAAAAATAACTAAAACTCTTTAGCTTTTATATTAATATTGTTAGTTTTTATAAATAAGATAAATTATTAAGATATATATCAAAAAATATCTTAATTCTTAGCAAAACAAATATACAATATATACAAGTTATAGAAAAATTTAATATTAAGAGTTATTTAAATTGTTATAGAATAAAGTTACAATAAACTTTATTATTAAATTGCTCAAATTAACAAATTTAGCAATTAAAGACTAATATAATATAATATTGATAATAGTTAATAAGTTTATTAAATACTTATATATTATTGTATACAAAGAGAAGTTTATTGCAAAACAACTAAAATATATTATATTAAATTAATTTATATAATATTATAATATATTTAAAGAGTTAATTAGTAACAAAGACAAGCTCTCTATATCTAACTATTAAAAGACGTTTCTCTTAATATTAGATACAAGATTGCAAATATATATTATCTATTATTTAATTATAAATAATTAAATAGAGCGAACAAATTAAAGTCTAAAGCAATATTTAAGATATTATATTAACAATGTTTATAGCAATTAAATATTACTTTTATTTATAATATAATTAACACTTAATACAAAGATTTTAAATATTACTAAAATAATTTTATTCTTTGTTAATTATAGCAAAGAAATTAATGTTTTTAAGAAAGAGTATACACATTTGTTAATACAATTAGTTATCGAAAAAGTAGCTAGAACTGCTATTGTAATAACAAGTATAACAATTTTAAATCTAAAATCTTTTAATTCAATTGTTATCTTAGAGTATCTCGACAATTTTTTTATTGTTTAACAAAATAAATTTGCGTCTTTAAATATCTTAAGATTTATCTTTTTATTTATCTTTTCTATTGTAAAGTAGATTGATCGCATGGAACCGGATTTATTACGTAATTGTGTTAAGATTCGGGTTTCGATTTCAACTATTGGAATCGACTCGAGAAAAACTACTATATATAGTAACGTTTATTAATAGCTTGGTTTTCGGTTCCAACTTTTGGAACCGATCCGACCCGAACGATTAATCTATTGTAAAGTAGCAACTATCTCTTTGAATAAAACTATATAGTTAAACGAGTTAAGTTAGATAATATATATAATAGTAGTAATAGTATTTGTATAGACTGATTGCGTCGAGTTAATTAATCGAGTTCGAATCGATTAATCGATTTAAATCTTAACAATTCGAATTAATTCGATTTAAATATCTTAACAAATTAATTTCTAAAGTTAAAATCGAAAATCGAGTTAAATCGAATTAAATTGCTAAGAGATAAAGTTATTTAGTAACAAATTTAATAAATATAAATTAGATTTTAAATTTTTAAATTTTTTTATATAAATATTCTATAGTAATGCAATAAAATAATATATATAAACTATTTGATATTTATATAGTAAATAGATTACAATTGTTATAGTCTCTCAATTAATTTCGATTCTATATTTTGTCGAAAAATATATAGTAATATATTTAGATAATATATTTGAACTTATTAATACTATTAACTAGTTCGAGATCTCTATAATTTTGTAATCAATTTTATTCTTAGTATTATTATTATTGTTTTTGCTTTTGTTATTATTATTATTGTCTTCAAACTCTATATCTTTATACTTGTTATTTATTATTTTTGTTTTATTTTTTGTTTTATTTTATTTTATCTTTACTTTATTATTATTAATTTTAATTAAGTCTTTAGAATTATTATCTACTAATTTTAAAAAATTAGATATTTTGCAATTTGCAATATTTTTATTGTTTGCAAAAGTATCTTTAAATCTTTTAAATCTTTTAATTGTATCTAAATTATACGCTTTTTTTAATTTATTAAACTCTCTATAATATAGAATATATTATTAAATTATTTTGATAATTAATATTATATATTTAATTATATTTTTGTTTAATTCGAACTAATTAGAATTAGATTAATATATAAATTAGTTATTTTATTTATATTAGACTCTATATATATTGAAATATTGAAAAATTGTATTGTATTTATATTTTTACTCTTCAAAGTTATTTGTATAGCAATTGTATTAATTTTAGTCTATTTTGTAATATTTTTGTTTTTAATCTTTGTTATTAGTTCGATTTTAAAGTATTGTGCTACAATATAATTAACTTTTTAAATATATATATATTGTTTAAATATATTATTATGCAGTTCTTTTTTTACTCTTTTATTAACTATTACATTTCTAATATTTTTTTCTATATCAATTTATATTTGTTCAAAAACTTTTTTTAAAAACAATTGTTGCTCGCAATTTAATTAAATACTTGTAAAATATTATATAATTAATAGTTTGTTTTTTGTAAAATAGTTTTTTATTTTCGATCTATATTGCAGCACAATTTCTACTAATAATAGTTTAAAAAAAATTAATAAAATAGATATTCTACGCTTTAAATTAGTCTTAAAAATAATATATATAAATAATATAGAGCAATTTTTTTACTTAATAATATTCGAATATCTAAATAAGAAAAAATTTGATTTTAAAAAATCTATTTTTTTAATTAGTTTTAATAATAATATATACAAATAATATAAAATAAATCTATATATTAACTATATAGATTAAAACAATAAACAGTATTAAATATATTAATTAATATATAATATTCAAATAGAAAAATTGTTACTATTATAAAATAAATTTATATATTTAATATTAGAGTTAGAATTTAAATATTACTTTTATTTAATATTATTACAGCTAAAAATTATTAAGTTTACTATATTAATTATTGTATAATATATATTTTTTAACTATTGGAATCAAATATAAGTATATATATTTGCTGTGTATTATTCTATTGTATTATCTATTAAATACTTAATTGCAAAACTTGTTAATTTTTGTATTCTATATTGTTAATTTTTTTATTTAGTATTAACAATTCTTAATTTAACAATATATTTTGTTTTAAAACTCTAAGAGCTCGAATTAAACAAGTTAATAATATATTTAAATAATATATTTAATTTAGCTTATAAGATTGCAGACAAAAAATTGCAAAAAAATATAATAATAAAAATTAATTGTAATAAAAAAAAGAAATCGATTAAAATAGTTTCTAATATATAGAAAATAATATAAAAAGATAATATATTAAGCTATTGTTAGTTAAATATTTGTAATATAGAAGAAATAAAATACAAATTTGAAACAATAGTTTTATATAAAATTTGCAAATATTAGAAGACTAATAATTTGTTAATTTCGAAAAAAAAATTTGCAAAATTAATTCGAAAAATCTTGCAAAATAAAATTGTTAGTAGAGAAAACAATAAAAAATATCAAATTTAGAGATTAATCTTGTTAATTTTTTAGAAAATTATTAAAAAATTTATAATTAACTTTTTTTTTAGTAAATATATTATTTATTTATATTATTATTGTTTCTATATAGTATATATTAATATTCTATGTTATATATTTAGATAGTAATCTTTTTGCTATTTATATTAATTGCAAAATTATTAAATCTAAAAATTTACAATTACTAAAACAATTAATACAGAATCTAAGATTTTACTATAATAAATAGTATTAAAATTAATATTCAAATATTTTTGTTATATCGAAATTCGAAATAGTTAGCAAAAAATTAAAAATTTAAGTTATTTTATTTATTGTACTTTATTATTTATATTATTTTGTTGTATTATCTATTAAATATATTGTTTTGCTATATATATTTTTTGTATTTTTTTCTATTAAATATAGTAATTAAAAAGTATATTATAATTATATATTTAGATTATCTAAATAATTAGAATTAAATTATTAATTTAATTTTTTTAATTAAAGAATTTAACAATCTTGTTCTATATAATTTTATAAAAGATTGTACAAAAAGAAAATTATTATATTTTAAAAGAAATTCGAATTTTTGTTCTTTTACTTTCTTGTACTAATAATATACAATTTACAATATAATTTTTGATAGTACTATAATACTATTTTAAACAATATTATAGATTGCGCGTTATTATTACAAGAAATTAAATATACTATTACTAAGTTATTAAAATTTAATTATTTAATATTATTATATTTAAATATATATAGAAATTAGAGATAATATAACTCTTAAAAAATCAAACATATTAATTTAATACAATATTAAGTCTTTAGTTATTTTAGATATATTATTTATTTATATTATTGCTAAGAATATTTGTTTATTTATAATAATATTATAAATATAAAATCTTCTATATAATAATCTAGCTATATATAAATTTTATTTAAAACAATCTTAAACTTTATTTCAAAAAAAATCTTATTTCTATTAATTTGCTAATTATTATTTTGTATTTTGCAATATATATTTTATAATTTAATAATAGTTTTTTTTGAATTTAAATCTATAATACGAATATAGTACTTAATTATTATAATTTACTTAATTGTTTGCAAACTTATTTAAGATCGATTCTATTAATATTTTTTTTAAACAAAACTAAAAATCTGTTTAATATTTACTAATAATATTGAACAAAAAATATTATTTCTAATTATTTGTATTAACTTAAAATAGTTTAAAATATTGTTTTTTTAATATTTTTATATTAAATATTTATTCTCTATAATATTAGTGCAAAAATATCGATTGTTTTTGTTTTAAATTAAATAAAAGTATTAAAATTGTCGAAATAAAAATCTTACAATATTTATGTTAAACTATAAAAAAGTTACTAAAAAATTAAATATATTACTATATTATATTATTTTTTAACAATATTTGCTCTTTGTACTTCTATTCTTAAAATAGCAACTAAATTATAGTAATATTAAAGATAGATTTTAAATTTTATTTAATATTTTGTTTTATAATTTATAGAATTATTATATTTTTTTTGTTTTATATTTTGTAAAGACTTAATTTTTGTATAGAATTTAAAATATTAATAAATTTATATAATGTTTTATTAAGTTTTTCTATTTTCGAATAATATTTAACAAACTTTGTTAAAACTTTTTTACAAACTTTTAATATAATTTTTCTTAAAAAACAATTATAATTTGTTATAATTTTTTTCAAATAATTAAGATAATTAAATACTATATTAAATACTAGAAATTTCAAATAAATATTAGTATTGGTTGTTTAAGAAACTATAAAAATATATTTATAGAAAAAATTTAATATATTGTTAAGTAATTAAATCGATTGTTATTTGTTTTTGTCTAATTAAATATACTATATTTTTTAATTTTCTAGATATTTTTTTATTTAAAGATTAATATAATTGTATAGTTAATATATACAACAAAATATTAAATAAATAGAATTTTAACAAATACAAATATTTTGTATTAGTTTTTAAGATTTTTTATTTTTTTGTTTTTAAAAGATTCTAAAACAAATTAAGTGCTAAAATAAATTACTAATAACAACAATAAAAATACAAATCTAAATAAAATTTAGCAAATATATTATCTCTTTATATTATTATATAAACAAATATTTTTTTAATTATAATAGACAAGTTTGTACTTTTTGCAATATTCTAAATTTGTTTATTTTTTAACTAAAAAATAATATTGTTAACAATTGTTTTTAATTTAAGAGTTGCAATAAAGTTTTAAACTATTAAATTAATAGTATAAATTAGACAAAAAATAGAATTTTGTTGTTTATTCTATATTTTTTTTTATTAATTTAAAACTCTATTAAGTTTGCTTTAAAAAAAATTGTTATTATTTGTATTATTAGTAACAATTTTAAAAAGTTTATTCTTAATTTTAATTTTTTTTAATATTTTTATAAATATTAATATTAATATTGGCGATTTTTTCTAAGACTCTAAGCTGCTTTGAGCAGACTAGCAAAACTAAGCATTTAAGAGTTACTATACTCTAAATTCGATATTTGCAATTATTTGAGTACTTAAAACTTCTAAACAATATTCTTTGAATATTTTGCGAAAAATCTTGCTTAATTAATAAACTTGTATTTTTGTAAAAAAATTCGATCTTGTATTTGTTGTATATTAAAAAGTATTATTAACTTTACAAGTTTGTTGTATACAAAGTATATATATTGCGTCGAGTTCTATAATCGATTTGTTATTTCTACTAATATCGATTGCAATTGCAATACTTGCTTGTTAAAATAAATTTTTTGTTTATATTGATTTTATAAATTATACAAATATTGTTTGTCTATTTGTTATTCTACAACTTTAAGCGTCAAAACGTGCTATATACTAAAAAGGCTCTAAAATATTGTAAATTACATAATATTATTAAAACAAATTCGAGATACAAACATTAAAAAAATATTTGTAATTTAATATTATTAACTTTGCTAATATTGTAAATATATTAATAGTTTACAATATAATAAAAAATTATAATTTAAATTTAATTAATCGATTAATTAAGTTTTATCGCTTCTTTGCAATTATTTTTGTGCACTATTATAACAATAATAATTTAATTGTTAATCTTAATTTTTGTTTGTAAGATATAGCAATTTAATTGTTGTATTAATCTAGTATAATTACTTGCATTATATACAATCTTAGAAGTTGTACTAATATTTATATTGTCTTTGCTATATTGTTTGTCAATATAATATATTAAGTCTTGCTTTCCTCTAATAGACAATTTGCGCTAAATTTTAGTTTAATTTTCTTTTTTTAATATTATAATCTTAATTAATTTGTTATCTTATTTAATATACTAAATCGTTTACTTTTTACATTTAAAGAGTTATTTGTCTTCGAAACAATTTTTTTAGTATTATAAGCAATAATTAGTTTAAACTTAATTAAAAAAAGACTATATATTAATAAATTTATATTTGAAATTGCGTCTTTTTTAATATTA
>JAABUL010006487.1_pt1 | contig 13424 bp, 21 predicted proteins | sample 5559151 | NCBI WGS metagenome assembly JAABUL01 (sample SAMN10711876, study PRJNA513368) | rock metagenome | isolation source: Antarctica rocks | place: Antarctica: Victoria Land, Pudding Butte sud | reverse complement strand
AAGGAGCCCTTCAAGTCCCGGGACCCAGACGCTGATCACTGCGCGATCCTAGCTCATGGAGGCCGAGTGTGCGTCGTGAAGCGAGCTGGATGCTCGTCAGGCTCACCTCACGCGCTGAAAGGAGTCAAGGTCCGCATCCATTGAGTCCAATATTACATGGCTGTGGGCTCGTTTGGTCAAGCGTTCGGATACACCCCCCCCCCACGGGATCTTCAGCATACGGGCATGAAGGCTGATACGGCGGTCTTGAAGCTGGGAGAAGGAAAGCTATTGAGGAACACGAGCACGAATTCGAATCCAGACCATGCTGCAGGGTTGGAATATCTAAATTTCCTGGGCACCAGAGCGCCGCAAGATTGGTAGGAGATGGACACTGCTTACCTTGTGCTTTTATCGACAGTTTCCGGGAAGGTCTCTCTTCACGGAAGATCTGAATTTGCCATGTTTTAGACCGGCTGGCCCGGTGCGAAGCACAGAACAATAGATTCTACAGATCTGTTGGCAGCGGTGATGATCAGGATTGCCGGTCCACCCACCCGCGAGCTTCCCCGCAGCAGATCGTCCATATGGAAGCTACCCCATGGGGTAGCAATCCCTCCAAAGCATTGTCCTCCATCTGGTATTACTCTGGCACAGGCGTCGATGTTCGTCTTCAGTCAATCGAGACATTGACCTGCGCCCCGTGTGAGCCGGATCACCATGGTCTTCTATCCACCAGCATGGGTACCCAAACTACCCTTCGACCCACCTGACTCTATACCCATTAGCGAATTCATGCTCAACGAAAAGTATGGGCGTCATTCACTCAGCACATCCAAGCCGCCGTTCACTTGCGGCCTCACTGGTGCGGAATACTCAGCTCTAGAAGTCCGCGAACGTGTCGATCATCTTGCACGGGCATTAGCAGAAGAGCTGTCATGGAAGCCGAATCAGGGCACAGAATGGGACAAAGTGGCTGGGGTCTTCAGTGTCAACACGGTATGTTGCATGAAGAGCATGGAACATGCTAGTGCTCATATACTGCCTAGTGCTCCTACTGACGGGATTCCTGCGACTAGATTGACACCCTGACTCTGTCATGGGCTATCCATAGATTGTCTGGAATATCTTCACCTGCCAATGCAGCCTATTCGCGGTCAGAGCTTGCGCACCAACTCAGATCCTCAGGATCCAAAGTCCTGTTCACATGTGTGCCCCTGCTATCCTTGGCTCTTGAAGCCGCTTCGGAATGCGGTATTCCACGCAATCGTGTATACCTCCTTTCTGTACCCGATGAGATAACAGGAGGCGCCCCAGTGCCAAAAGAATTCAAAACTGTCGATCGATTGATCGAGGAGGGAGCCAAGCTACCTCCATTGGAAGAGCTACGATGGGAAAAGGGCCAAGGTGCAAGGCAAACAGCTTTCTTGTGCTTCTCCTCGGGCACATCAGGGTTACCAGTGGGTGTGGCTCATCCCTTATCGTGACTCTGTTGACCTTCCTCTCCTTCCTGTAGAAAGGCGTGATGATTGCACATCGCAATGTCATCGCCAATGTGCTACAAGCTGCAACATACGAATCGCCCTATCGGAACACCTTGAAGAAGTCCAATGAAGACTACATGGAGACCATACTCGGTCTTCTCCCGCAAAGTCACATCTACTCCCTTGTCGTAGTGTGTCATTCTCATCCCTACCGTGGTGACCAGGTCATCAACCTGCCGAAGTTCGAGATCAAGCAATTCCTCCAATCTATCCAGAGATTCAGTATCAACAATCTTTACTTGGTGAGCTATCTGCAACATTCCTAGATGGGCTTCATTACTCCTGGTGGCTGGGCTCATACCGATACACATTAGGTACCTCCTATAATCATCGCTATGGTGAATAACAAAAGTCTCTGCGACAAGTACAACTTGGGATCCGTAGATTCCATTTTCACAGGCGCCGCACCCCTTGGCTCTGAAACGGCACAAGACCTCCAAAGTCGATATCCGAGTTGGAAGATCAGACAAGGTTTCGGTATGTTCCGCCATCTACCACTGGATACCAGACATCAAGCGACTGACAAGTCCTGTAGGCATGACAGAAACATCCACAGTTGTCCTCTCCAGCGCCGCCGACGACATCTGGTTCGGCTCCAGCGGCTCCATCTTCCCAGCCGTCGAAATCAAAATCATGTCCATCGAAGGCACCGAGATCACCGGCTACGACCAGCCCGGCGAGCTGGTCGTCAAATCCCCAAGCGCAGTCCTGGGCTACCTCAACAACCCTAAGGCAACCAGAGAGACGTTCCAGGATGGGTGGGTGCGTACCGGCGACGAGGCGGTTGTGAGGGTCGGTCCCAAGGGCACCGAACACGTATTCATTGTGGACCGCATCAAGGAGTTGATCAAAGTCAAGGTATGTTGCGACAAATCTCTTCCTTCCCTAGTATGTAGAGCAAACCCTCTGATCCAGCTTTAGGGCCTCCAAGTTGCCCCCGCCGAGCTCGAGGCGCATCTCCTAACCCACCCCGCCGTCGCCGACGTCTGTGTCATCCCCGTACCCGACGATGCCGCAGGAGAACTACCGAAAGCCTACGTTGTCAAGTCGTCGTCTGTGGGGCTGGAAGAAAACGACCGTATGACGATCCGGAGCATGCAGAAGCATGTCGAGAAGGAGAAGGCGCGGCACAAGTGGTTGAAGGTAAGCTCGTGTCACTACTCCAGCAATCATGGATTATCTCACTGATGATCTGGGGCAGGGCGGTGTCGAGTTCATCGATGTCATCCCGAAGAGCCCGAGTGGGAAGATCTTGAGGCGCATGCTGAGGGATAAGGATCGCGAGGCGAGGCGGCAGAAGGGGGCGAAGCTGTAGATACACATTCTCGGTTCGAGGCTTCGCGAGCGGGTCACTTCCACATCTCTGAGATTTCCGGCGCGCTGTTCATACACAAGTGGTCATGTCCATATCCCGTCTGATTACAGCAAGTTGTACATACAGAAGTGGCAGTGTCCATATCCAGCTTGACTACAGCAGCTGTACTTGTCACATCTCTCTGCTGAATATCCAGCCGCTTCCTCACAAGTCCCTCCCCCCCCCCCCATTCAAACATTAAATCGCAGCACTAACCACACAGACCCCCCCCTCCCCTTGAGGCCTCCCATGCCAGCCAGAAGGTAGCATCGACAGCGACCCTGCGGACCAGACCTCAACGATCCCTATATATATTCAGCCTCCAAACCCATCTCTTGTACGGCCATCACTCACTCCTCCCACCCCCCAGCTTCCACCACCCAGCACAACCACCCCCTACCCCCGCCGGCGACGAGGATCACCTCTCCGTGGCGCCGACCACGATCCTCCTGCTTCAGTGGCAAAGCCAAGTCTCTTCCTCCTCCCCCGATATCGTCGAGGACAGATTCTCCGATGCAGCCTTGATGTCAAGATCACCAATCAACATTAATTATTAATATGATACCGGCTCCGTTGAAGCGGCGCGTCGACATGCGACCCGCAAGGAAAGATTGCGGTCGCTATCTTCACCAGGAGAGGGTTGTCGATCTATCTCGATTGTCGATTTTCCGGTTCCGGCGGTACATTTCGATGGGGCGCATGGACGGAAAAGGTAGAATCGAGCTTTGGAATCAGAAGAATGCAGTCCGAACGCTCTTGTGCCCACGTCAAGTTGAAGCTTGGACCTCAAAACTCGAAACAGATACAATTGGCAGGTGCAAGGCGAGCGTATAATCAGCCTGGCATTCTCGAGGGTAATTCCTCTGAAGAGCAAAGGTCAAGATACACGAAGCGCGTCTTGTTGTATACGAACTTTGTACATAATCGGGAGTGGCCTCCACGTTGGAAACGATGAGGATAGCGCCTCCACATTGGAAACAACGAGGACAACGGACAAGCCAACCAACCTACCCACGTATATACGTGTTCCTGTCAAGCCCCCTCCCGACTCTCCCGCACAACAGCGTCAATCCCCTCCGCCACGTACGCTAGATTCGAAGAATTTAAGCCCCTGCACAGAAAGCATCAGCCAAGCCCAAACCCTAGTAACGAAGGTAGGATGGAAGAAAGAAAGAAACCCCACATAAGAAGTAAAGGAGATTGGAAAAGGGGTGTAGAGAAGGAGGAGGGGGGGGGGGGGGGCTTACGCAATGGAAATCCGCCCCGTTTCTTGGACATAGATGTGCCAGCGGTCGCGCAGACGATCGATTTGCTGAGGGGAGAAGCCTGAGAAGCTGTGGAGAGGGTGTTAGCTAGGATGGACTCCAGAGGCTGAACGAGGCCAGAAAGGGGAGGAGGATGGAAGAAATTTGGCTCATGAGAGCGCAGCGCCACTTACGAGAACATGCCCTTCTGCTCCTCCAAAAAGCTCCACACCCCCGGCGTGCCCCTCCCCTCCAACAGCTCCCTCAACCTCCTCCTCCTCGCCTTCAACTCCCCCGCCATCCCCCTAACATCCTCCTCCCACACCTCCCGCAGCCCCCCCTCCCCCCGATCCTGCAACACCATCTCCACGATCTTCGCCCCAAACGCCGGCATAGCCCCCGTTTCCGCCCGCGCGAGCACTTTCATCCACGCCTCTATCTTTTCCGCTATCTCCTTCCCTTGCTGCTCTGAGGCTGTGCGGGCGGAGGCGATGGCTAGCACGCCGACGCGCTCGCCGTAGAGGCCGAAGCATTTCCCGTACGTGGCGGCGAGGACGATGGGGATGGAATGGGCGGCGAAGAGGCGGAGGGGGAAGCAGTCGGTGATGGGGGAGCCACTGGCGAAGCCAGAGTAGGAGGCGTCGAAGAAGGCGAGGTGGGAGTGGGTAGAGAAGGTGGAGGCGAGGAGGCGCCATTGCTGTGGGTTTCCTCAGCTTAGCATTTACTGCGTTCCTCAGCTTTGGAGGAACGGGAAGCGTGAAAAGCTTGGGCTTTTGGGTTCGGGATTGCTGCGAGGGCGGGTGCTAAAGGCTCGGAGAATATGCGCGGTTTGGGCGGTCCGCGGGCCTGGAGATAGGTGATGACATACCTCGGGGCTGGGGTCACAGCCGGTGGGGTTGTTGGAGGAGGGTTGGAGGACGATGACGGAGTTGGAGGGAAGGGAGGCGATTGCATTGTTGAGTGCGACGAAGTCGAGGGTACGGGTCGAAGGGGATATGTAAGGGAGGGGAGAGACTGAGATAGATAGGTGGGCAAAGATATTGGGATGGTTGGCTGGTAATTGGAAAGGGGAAAACGGGTTTGAGTTAGTCCTCTAGTCTGGAGTCGATAACACTCTTCTGTGGGGAAGCGGGTTTCGCGTGAGGAAGGGGAGGGGCAAGGCTCACTCCATGATTCAACGGGTATGTATACTCTTCGATCCGCGCCTGCGGCTTGCCAGGGGCCGTAATTGAGCTTTAGGAAAAGTGCGCCCATATGACAAGCCCCGCTGGCACCGAGAGCTTGCATGGCAACAATGCTTTTGGATATAGTCAGATGCCATCAACTAATGCTGCTAGCTAGTGGTTCTTGCCGAATAGCAAAATATTAGGGGAGATAAAAAACCGAAGATCGAGCAATATAGGAGGCAGAACGTGGGAGAGAACTCACGGTCTAGAGCTCGATGCCATACCTTCCTCCCCCAAAAATAACCTCACGCTCTCGTCCCGAAACCCTCGTGTCCCCAGATGAGAGGGGGGGTATTCATGGTTCCAAGTCGGATCTTCGAAGACCCTTTGTCGCGCCTGGAGCACTCAGTCGGTCTCATATAATTCCAAAGACCGCTTCAAACAGTTCGCAGTGGAGAGGAAATGGCGCAGATGAAGTAGATAAAATTGTGATACCTTTATCACCGAAGGAAGTATGAAAGGTTGGCCATTATCTCCTCGGTACACGCCGTACATCAGATTGACTTTCTGCGGCGAAGTATCGCGCGCCAATTGGGCTTGGAGAGCATTGAGGTTTTCTGAGGGCAGATGCTGAGATTCAGACAGTTTATTTTGACGAGGAGATGGGTGAAAGACCTAGTTGGGGCTTGGAGATGTCACGGAAGGCGTCTGTCATGGTTGCCTTTCACAGGATCTGCATTCGTTTGGCAAGGTTCCCACAGAGTAAGCTTGTGTCATTCTGCCAATGTACATGACGGAAATTCCGTGGAATAGTTACTTGTGGTTGTTCACTGCCAGACCCTGGTCTGCTTAAGTTTATATGTGCCAAGATGCCAAGCCGCTAGCCTCTATCAGGATGCCACTAGGATCACTGTGTTGATGTTGAGGTCTGGCACGAGAGCTGTGGGGAAAGATGCTCAGGCTCGCTTTGACTTTATCGGATCGGATGCCTTGAAGCTAATCATACATTTAATTCCATGCGGGATCGGGTTTCTTCCATAACGCTTGATGTGTCTGCGATCTCGGACATACGCCGACAAGCAAAGAGCGCAACTAGAGAACGAGGGCTATTATCGCCGCATACAAGCTGCAGTCTTACAACTCCACTCATGTAATGCCTATGCTTGAAGTCACTCGACCCGCCTTCCCTCTTTAAGCTGCCGCATGCGATATCGTCATGAGCATTTTCCTGCAGCTCGCCGACTCTAGGATTTTTGCGCAACTCGCAGGACTGTCATATCTCAAGGGTTTTCATCTGGCAGTCGAGCGCATCGAGACTGAGAATCTGCTGGTACTCTCTGAAATCCATGTGTTTCCGCATTCACTCTCGGCCCTCACCCTTCACACATCACCCACTTGTCCCCAACCACCTCCCTAACAGGTCCCCACTCAGAGACTTTCCGCCAGTGTTCCATCAGTCTCGGATGCTCCTCGCGCCATTTCCGTCCAAGCACCCATTCCAGGCCCCTGGCGACGTAAATGGCAACCATGATATCTGCGACGGTGATCTGCTCACTGAGGAGGAAGCTGCGGTGACCAGGAGCCGAAGATTCGGTAGAGGAGAGGTGGCCTTCAAGGATGGTAAGTAGGGCGAGGGAGGTAGATCTGCCTTGCGTAACGGAATCGGGGTGGTGGCGAACAGGGGTACTGGAGAACGGGACCAAGGGTAGGAACCTGTTAGAATTAGATCAGCGTACTCTAGGTGTATGTCTGTGTGCATGTTCCCATGTTCAAGGGACTTCGTTGGTTCAGAAATTCAATTTCAACATCACCATTGACCCAAGGCAGGCAACAACTCCTGATTTGCCCAGCTCATCCACGACATAACATCCGCTTTCTGCGTTGGAGTCTCGCCTAGCAGATCTCGCTCGATGCCGTCTGTATCGACCCCATTGTGACTGCTTGCCGGGATGCTCGCAAGGAACGAAATTCACCATGCAAATCAGTAAATTTTCATACGAAAGAAATCGGCCGTAACGATTACGGAAGAGGAGCAGAGGAGAAACGGTAGAACGTCATACAGTCACAATGGCTAGAGTTTCCGTTAACATTGTTCCATCCGGACATTGTAGCCCCGGGATCTTTCCCCTGCTTCGTGGAAATTTGACGATATACTCGTCTTTCCCGATACCGTCGCGTGGGACTACGGTGACGTGCTTAAGAGGGAAATGCTTTGCTGCAGCCTGCGAGTTTGCACACCCCAAGTGTTAAGTCTGCGGACAGTCGTAAAGTAGGGCTTTGAACGCGAACGACAATCACCAACTACGATAGCAACCAGACGACATCGGGGATTTCGCTGGACGGATGGGTTTAGCACTGGTGCGGAGGAAAGAAGACGTAGGTGAACAAACTTCGTAACCGTAAAGCGTGAAACTCATCGCTTCGAAGGTGAGAAAAAATACTTGAAGTGGATAGGTACTTGGCCGCAATCAAGCCGATTCTTGTGCATATAAGGCTCGATGTCTAGCTCACACACGCAAGCACTCTTGTTGATCAACGTTCTTACGGAATACTAACTATAAATTATGGGACTTCTTATCCGGGCAAGCCGTTTGCAGGTCTTTGACCTGAGCAACAGTTTCTGCTATCAATAGATTACTTTGGAGACTTTGAGTGCCCGAACTGAAGATACTCGAAGCGTCCGCATGGCAGATCAAGGCTCTCCACCCAAGCTGTAAGCGCTTCTCTAGGATCTCTGGAGTGACAGCAAAACCTAAAATTGGCAACCCGTTACTATCAGCTGCATGTTGGATCCTCTCTAATGCCGCAAGGAATTCCGGTTCATCCCCGTCCATACTGCCTGCTTGCAAGCCAAGCGAAAAGCGGAGATCACTTGCACCAACCATGAGCGCATCAACTATAATGCGAAAAGTAAGTTAGCCTCGATAATTATTGGGTGGCGTGTGGTCCGGATATACCTCCTGCTACATGTGCGATGTCGTGCACGTTCTTTACGCCTTCGACGTCTTCGATCTGACAGAGTACGGCTGCATGCTCGTTCCAGACATCGTATACGGTTCTGCCTTTTGCCGTCTTGGTTTGCCTGCCGAACAATGCCATGGGGGGATAACTTCGACCTCCTAGTGGTGGGAATTTGGCAAGTCGAACGAAATCCCTCGCCTGCTGGGCATTCTGGACGTGGGGTCTCACAATGCCCCCCGCGCCAGCGTTTAGTGCGTAGTTGACCAGGTCAGAAGAGTTTTCCGGAATCCGGACATACGGAACCATCGAACCATTGGAAGTATATTGAACAGTCTTGATCAGACTTGCGAGCAAAGTCGCGTTCAGTGGAGCATGTTCCTTTACTTTCCCATTCAGCTTCTCGCGGGACTTGAACCTCAGCAAGGAAACTCACCGCGTCAATGAAGCAGAAGTGATGCGGGAGTGTAGCAACGATTCTTGCGGCCTCCCCGTGAGGAATTCGGCAGGCAGTACCCCACAGCAGCTCCCCTGATTGAAGCATAGCCCTGAAGTTAGTCGGCTGTGCGAGGTCCAGTGCATTGTATTTCTGTGTGTCCAGCATGGTTTGGATGTCGCGCTGCAGCTAGTATGGGAACAAGAGCCAGAACGATTCGATCGAAACGCAGCTTGTGAGCTGCTAAGACGACATTGCGAGATTGACGAACACTGCCACGAGTAGTGACAACCTTTACCCCATCAATAACAGGCACAGCTCTCCACATCGATTTCATCCGAAACCAGACTGTGTAGCCAATGGAACCACTTTTGAAGAAGAACTGCATGATAGGTGCGCTTGGCGGTGTGTGGAGCCCGGGCAAGCTCGGTATCCAGAAGAGTCGCTTTACGTTGCATGCTTTAAGCATTTGTAGCTACGGAAGCTTGCGGCAGCATACCGGGTCGATAAAACCCCACAGGGTGATGGAAATGGACTATGGTCGGCTCAAGGCAGCTGTATGGGCTTGCATGAAGGATTCGTACAACCTCGGTTACTGGCTCGAGCTCAGCTTCCCATGCGTCCCTGCATCAAATCTCCATGTCCTTTTCTTCCACGGTGTTCTCTATGCCACCACCGTTCTTGAAGGCATATCGCTCGGACGAGCCTTTAGTCCTAAAATCCACTTGATGTAGTTTTTTTTATGGATCTGTCTGTCCGAGCCTGTCTACCATCACTCGCGTCGCTTGTTTAAATGCCTTCAGTAGCACCCCTTGATCTTCGAGACCCACAGAGACCCTCACGATCGACTCCTTCAAACCGTGCCGTGCAGCCCATTCCTTTTCCTTATGGAATACCGTCTGCACGTATGGCTGTAATAACGTTACATTTGCTCCCAGTGACGGGCCTTTGTGGAGTTCCGACGCATCAAAGAATATCCTCGCCGCGGTGACACTGGTAAATTCCAGCGTAAAGAGACCTCCGTACCCGGGCTCGAAATCTTCTGTACGAGGTCGCATACAATCGTGGTAGTTTTCCTTGGACCAACACGTGCTGGGATGGTAGACCGCTGTGATGGGACATGATGGATCTGACGCTAGGTGTCGGAAGAACATGACAAGAGCCATCGTAGTTGTGTTGACTTTTGTCGTACGGCTGAAGAAATCACGGCTATTTATTTCCAGCTGTAGCGCATCTGCGACATAGTAATCGTTTCGATAAGAGGTCTGAATGATTTTCTTGAGCGCAGGATAGAATGCTGAAGAAGGATTCAAGACCACACTGCCACCCATGACATTGGAGTAACCGCTGAAGCTCTTCGTTAACGATGTTACCAGTACATCGGCAGCACGCAGCAGGTCTACGTTGGCGAAGCCGCCAATGGTTTCATCGACTATGATAATCGTTCGATACCGAATGGTCATTCGTCTCAATCGAGAAAAATCCGGAGTTCTCAACAGCGGGTTCGACGGACATTCACACCATACCGCTTGTACGTTTCGTCCAATTTGGCGTTCAGTCTCAAGGTACTTCTCCAGCTCGTCAAGCTCGTCACTTGTTGCGAAACCAAAGAATTTGCTACCAGGCCCATAGGTATACAGCATCTTGAGGGTGAGTTCGTAAGGAAATCCGAAGACCACGCTTGTAGTACACCGCCAGCACAGAAGAGCCTGGTGAAGGTAATAGATAGCCGCCATGCCGGATTGGTATAGGCACACATCGGTGTTGCTAATTGCTCTGACCACTTTGCCGGTTTTGGTGGAGCTATTCAAGATAGCCGCGATACGCTTGCAGATTAAACCGTGGGCTGCGCTAGGTTCCTTACTGTGTATGGCAGGAGCTCCTTCCGAAAGCGTGCAAAGAATTTCCAAAGCATTGAGACAGTCTTCGGCCATCCTTGACGAGACCCCAGTCCAGTCAGTCGCCAGAAGATCATCGCCTGCTTCAGTAACTCCTCTGGGAAAGACACTGCATTCAACCGGAGTACAATCTTCTCGTGTGCCGTATGAGCAGCACTAGCGACGCTGGCCTCCAGGGTGTGGATTGTGACTTTGAGTGATGCGGGATGGTCGTTCTCACGGCCGCGCATGAGGAATGCTTTACAAGCCTCTGCCGAGACATCGCTAGGAAATAGAAGGGTAGCATCGTCACCCAGCTTCAGTATTGCCACGCATACTTTGCTTAGCTTTGATTCCAATCAGCGTGCTTCGTATCGACCTCGATCGTTATGAACGTACCTTTTGGACCAAGGGATGAAGAAAGGATCTGGGGTACCCGATCTGCTGAAATTGCTTGATTGATCCGGTGCCCAGAGGTAAATCGCACATGTCCTGCCAAGTAGGAATTTGCACAGAGATTGCATGGCGAGTGTTGGGAACAGGATGACCAATTGGTGGTGGATCAATAGGAGACATGTTTGTCAGGAATCCGCTCTACCACAGCTGTCGATTTCTGATCAGTCATGGGTGTACTTTTGATGCACTTGGTATGCTCAGAGCGTACTTAGGCGGTATACTAATGTTACCCGTGTCCTTCCCCTCAACCTTACTTATGCATAGTTTAGCGTATCAAGCTACAGGAGCAAATCTTGGTCTTGTCATGCATTCGGATGGTGGTCTCGAACTCATGCACTGCCTTTGATCACAGTATTGGGTCTTGTATTGCTAGGCTCTGCAGAGCCTAGCGGCTCCACACATGCGAAAAGCCTGGCTTGCAGCCGCATAGATCCTAGGAAGGAAGAAGCAGCGTTACAGAAATACAACGTAACGGAACAACCTTTGCAAGTGTGACGTTGCAGACTTGATCATGTCCTTAGATCTCGTGGACAGTCATTCGAGAGGACAAAGTCCCTGGTGCTTCACAGATGTACGTAGCAAATCAGGGGAAACAGATCTTCGACAAGAGATCATCAAGGGTTTGAGGAGACGACCGAGAGAGCTACCTTCACTATTACTTTGGGATGACGAAGGCCTAAGCTTATATGAGAGGTTGAAAACGGAACGTCAAGAATACTATGTATCCCGCAAAGAAGAAGATCTCATCTCACAGAATGCCACCGAAATTGCTGCCGAAATACCCACCAACGGAACGTTGCTCGAGCTCGGGAGTGGGTACGGTTGCAACTTTTCGTGATTGCGGATTGCTGCTGAACAGTTGAAGCAACATAGACAAGACGACACTTATTCTCTCCACATTGCAGTCGCAAAGGAAATTCATCACTTACTATGCTATCGACGTCTCTCCCATGAAACTCAGCGACAGCCTGAAGAAATTGACCACTAGGTTCGCGCCCGGAAGCCAGATAAGGTGCAATGGACTCCTTGGCACCTATGAAGATGGCCTCGCATGGCTCTCGAAGCAGTCCGGACGTGCTGTGTCCGCTCTGACCATACTTTGGTTGGGAAACAGCATGGGGAATTTGACGCAGGAGGCAGCCGTCTCATTACTCAGAAACCTTAGCCTTGTCAGCATGGATGTGGACTTGCAGTTTATAATCGGCGCTGATAGTTGTCGCGACCTAGAACAGATAAGACGCAGCTATGATCCAACCGCGAAGTTGACCCAGGATTTCCTGTTGAATGGCTTGAAACACGCTAATAGAGTGACCGGAACCACATGCTTTTCCGAGGAGAATTGGGAGTGTAATGGTTTGTACGACAGGACCGAGAAAGCGTGGAAACAACACTACGTGGCAAAGACTGATATGATTCTTTGCCTTGGGTCACTCTCTTTGCGTTTTAGTAAGGGCGAGCATGTACTCGCTATCAGATCGGCGAAACGGCGTGAGGACGACATGAAGGAGATCTCAAAGGCTGCCGGACTGGATATGGCTATGATGTGGAAATCGGCCGATAATGACTATGGTGCGGTTCTTCATTTGCGAAGCTTGTTGGTGTTCGTGCACTAACGCGACACTGAAGGTCTCTATAAAATCCTGCGTCGAGGCACTCCTCAGAGGTACATCGAGTCAAATGGGTCGTCAAAGCTTTCTCCGGACCTTCCTGTCAGGTGTTGGGGTTGAATGAGTAGATGCTTTGGCGGTTTGCTTTTTTAAAGTATGGGTCTTCGTTGCTCGTTCAGTCCATCGTCGAGTCTTTCATAATCTTTCCCCAGGAGTGTCATGGAAAACAGTTCCTTGCTACCGGACGAGATAGTACATCCGATGCCTTTAGCACATAACGAGATTCTGGGTTAGCGAATTACACGTTATTGCTCACGAGCGAAAGTCAATCTAGTAGAGATGTCTACAGGTAGCTTACAGTTTTGAAACCCATACCTACAGCATCACCAAATAGATGTAGCATCATCAAGACGAAAGTAAATGAGAATATCAAGAATACACACCAGCATCTGATCAAGTGTGTTCTCCTTGTGAGCCTTGAAACACGACATCGAGAGAGCGCACTCTAGCTGTACCATATTTGACGGCACGCTAGGGAGCAATTGCATTGGCGTGTATGGTGAGATCGTGGATGGCACTAGTCATCTTGCAGATGCAGGTGAGGCCTGCGAGCTGCATGCGCTTCTCAACCCCCTGCTATCCGCGCATACAAGCCACGGAAGCTTTTTCCATTGTTAGCAATGTGTGTCATCCCAGGCGTGTGAGTACCAAAACCGAGAGCATGGACAATAAGGGAGCACCGAATTCCTAGTCATCGGCGGAATTTGAGCGAGGAACGTTCATGCACGTGAACGCCACCTCAG
>JAABUL010006486.1_pt1 | contig 13425 bp, 10 predicted proteins | sample 5559151 | NCBI WGS metagenome assembly JAABUL01 (sample SAMN10711876, study PRJNA513368) | rock metagenome | isolation source: Antarctica rocks | place: Antarctica: Victoria Land, Pudding Butte sud | reverse complement strand
CGGCGCGCAATGAGTGCCGCAGGCCGACCGCTGCCAGCACCGCTCCCACCCCTTCGGCCACCAGCGACGCCACCTTCAGTCCGCTCCAGTACGCGTCGTACATGTCGGGCAGCGGACCGATGGCACCGAGATTGACGTACTGGTAGAACAGCACCGCGGCGGCCCCAGCGCCCAAGACAAGCAACGCCAACAGCCAGCTGACCCGGTTGTCCACGACGAGGAGAAGCAGCCCCGCGACGATGGCAGCTGCCGCCTCCAGGCGGAACAGCTGCCCCTCGCTGACGGTGGCCCGAATAGGGTCATATGTCGGCGCCAGGTGCAGATGTACGTAGGCGTCGACGGCCAGCGCGATCACGGTCAGAACACGCAAGATCAGCCTCGCCGACGCACCCCTCGCCGAGTGAGGTGCAACTGTGCCGGTCCGATCGCGCTTCTGGCTCATACCTAGAAAACGTTGACAGCGGGCAAACGGTTCACTGCGCCGCCCCCGATAATCGCTGCGCCGGCTCGTTGAACCGTCCGCTCCCGCCGTGCGTCTCTTTCAGCAAGAGACACCTACGGGAGGAACACGTGAACCTGCAACGGCCACTCTCGCGCCGCCGCGCCCTCACCGCCGGAGCGGCGGGGCTGGGAGCCGCCGTGCTCGCCGGCTGCAGCGCCGCCGTCAAGAAGACCGCGAGCACCGGTCCGGTCACTCAGGCCAAACCCAGCACGGCGACATCATCGAGCGCCGCCGCTGGGGGGGCGGCGCTGGCGAAGCTCAGTGACGTGCCGGTGGGCGGTTCGGTCGTGGCAAAGGCAGCGGACGGCTCGGCTGTGATCGTGACGCAGCCGGTCGCGGGCCAGGCCGTTGCCTTCAGCGCCACCTGCACGCACATGGGCTGCCAGGTGGCGCCGGTCGGCAAGGAGCTGCATTGCCCGTGCCATGGCTCGATCTTCGAAGCGGCGACCGGCGCTGTGAAGCAGGGACCGGCGGTCCAGCCGCTGCCCAAGATCGACGTGCACGTCGCCGCCGGGGAGGTCGTAGCCGGCGCCTGACCGGACCCATATTCTCAGCTTGGCGGCACCGAGTCTGTCGTCGCTGAGGAGGTCCGGTGTACTGCACGAGCTGCGGAGCGGCGAGGCGGGACCCCGACGCCCGGTTCTGCGTTGCCTGCGGCGCGGCGTACCGGGTCGATCCGGCCGGATATGGCGGAGTAGCCCCCACTGTCGTCATCCCGACGCCCCAGGCCGCCCCGGCGTGGACCCCGGTGGAACCACCCCGGCCACCGGTGGGCCGATCCGCGCGCGGGCCGGCGGTCGCCGCAGTGGCGGCCGCCGCGGTCCTGGTGCTCGGTGCCTCGGCGGTCTATGCGCTGACCCGGACGGGAGCTGCGCGGCCGTCGAGCGCCGTTCACGCCGCCGCTGCTACGCCGTCACCGTCGACCTCCCCGACACCGTCGGCAGCTGCGTCCACGTCTCCCTCCCCGCCACCGGCGAGCTTCGCCTCGCTGTACGCGACGGTGAGCGACGGCGTGGTCCGGATCGAGACCACGGCCTGCGACGGCGGCGGGGTCGGGAGTGGATTCCTTCTCGCGCCGGACCTCATAGCCACGGTCGCGCATGTGGTGTCCGGCGCGCAGAACATCGTCATCCGGGCCGGCTCGGTCGTGACCACCGGCACGGTCGTCGGCATCGATCCGAGTCAGGAGGTCGCACTGGTCCGAAGCACCAACCCGTTGCCCGGACACGTCTTCCGCCTCGCCGATCAGCAGCCGCAGGTCGGTGACGACGTGGCGGCCATCGGCTACCCGCTGGCGGGCGCGGAATCTCTCACGAAGGGAGCGGTTTCCGGCCTGAGCCGGCAGGAGAACGTCGAGGGGACCCAGCTGAACGACCTGATGCAGACCGACACACCGATCAATCCAGGCAACAGCGGTGGCCCGCTGCTGACCGTCGACGGCAACGTCGTCGGACTGGTCGAAGCCAAGGCGAGCGATGCGGAGAACATCGGATTCGCCGTCCCCTCGACCGACGCCGCGGTCCAGCTCAACGCCTGGCTGGCACAACCGGTCCCGGTGACGGCCGCCCACTGCGCCGCGCCGACCGGGCCGTCGGGAATCAGCGCCGATGTCACCGACGACTCCGGCAGCGCCGACGGGCCGGCGATCGCCCGATTGTTCAGCACCTACGCGACCGGAATCAATACCGGCGACTATCAGGCCAGCTACGCCGAGCTCAGCCGGTCGGCACAAGCCCGCACAAGTTTGAGCTCTTTCATCAGAGGCGAGACGAGCAGCTACGTATTCAACGTTCACATCGCCGGCGTCAGCCGGGTCCTGGTCGGCCGGGACCGAGCCGAGGTCTCGTTCACCTCGGTTCAAGACCCGGCCGCTGGGGTGAGCGGGCAGTCATGCAGCCGTTGGCAGATCACCTACACACTGGTTGCTGGCGGCGATGCCGGCTGGTTGATCGACGGCGCCAGAGCGCACCCCGGCAGCCCCGCCGCGTGCTGAGCCGCGGCCGGCGATGCAGCGCCCTGGCGATTCTGGCCGCCCTGGCAGCCTGCGCCCCCGCCCAGCCGCAGCAATCCCCGCCGGCCAGCACCGGGAGCCCTCGAGCCACGACCGCAGCTTCGCCAGTGGCGATCCCCTCGGAGGCCGGCAGTCCTGATAACCCAGACGGTCTCACCGACGCACAGCTGGTCGGCCAGGTGTTCGTCAGTTACGTGTACGGGTCAGGAACGGACACTGCCACGCCGGCCCAACGGGCCGCCAACATCGGTCTTTACGGTGAGCCGACGCCGGCCGCCGTGGTGCGGCGCTGGCATCTCGGTGGCCTGATCCTGCTCGACCACAACGCACTAGATCCAGACCGCGATGCGCTGTCCACCGGCAATCTTTCCAGCGCCGGGCAGCTTCGGCGACTCGCCGGCGGGCTGCAGGCAGTCGCCCGCGCCGACACCGGACTTCCCTTGCTCATCGGCACCGACCAGGAAGGAGGACCGGTCCAGCGCATTCCGTTCCTGCCGTCACGCCCGGCTGAACAGGACCTGGCCGCCCTGCCCGCGACAGCTGTCCGCTGTTCCTATGCTGCCCTCGGCCGGCAGCTATTGAGTCTTGGCGTCAATCAGGATTACGCCCCCGACGCCGACGTGGTTCGGGTTTCCGGGGGCGTGATCGGCAACCGCAGCTTCGGCCCGGACGTCTCCGTCGACGCGGCCGACGTTCGAGCTGCGGTCGACGGCTTGCAGGGCGCCGGCGTACTGGCCACCATCAAGCATTGGCCAGGGCACGGTTCCACCAGCACCGACAGCCACTCAACCCTCGCCGTCATCGCGGAGAGCGCCGAACAATGGCGAGCGGTCGACCGGCCGCCGTTCGCCGCCGCTGCCCCAACGGTCGATTCGATCATGGTCGGCCACCTCGCGCTGCCGGCCGTCGACCCGTCGCGGCAGCCGGCGACGCTGTCGCCCGATCTCGTCGACGGCGCGCTCCGCCACGGTTTGGGCTACCGCGGCCTCATCCTCACCGACTCGCTCTGGATGAGGCCGGTCCGCGATGCCGGCACCGCAGCGGGGGTGGCCCTACACGCATTGCGCGCCGGCAACGACATGCTCCTGATGCCACCGGACCTGCCGCATGCATGGGCCGGCGTTCTGCAGGCCGTCCGGACGCAGGCGGCCACCCGCCGAGAGGTTCAGCTGGCTGTCCGCCACGTGCTGGCGGCCAAAGCCAAGATCGGCCTCATGTCAGCTGCCGGTCCGGCTTGCAATTGACGCCCCGGTTCGGCGCCCGGCCACGGTCACGGATCGGTGCGGGGATGCGGTGCGCAGCTGACTGCTGGTGTCAGGCCGGCGATTGCGGTAACCGGACTTCGTTGCCCGCCCACCCGCCACGATTCCAGGAACGGCCACGGGTACAGCACGCCCCGACGGTTCCACCAGTCACCGGGAATCGGGCAGTTCGGGCTGATGCCGTAATGGACGTGGCAAGGCAGCCCGCGCGCGTCCCCACTGTTGCCGACGAGCCCGAGCTCCTGGCCCGCGGTCACGTGAACGCCTACCCCGATACCGGCTGCGACCTGCCGTAGATGGCTGCCGTAATACCGGATGCTGTCGACGCCGAGCAACGTGACGGACAAGCCACCTCGGGTCGCCCCGTCATTGGCCTGGGGACTCCACCTGTCGGTGAGAGACGCGCCGATGATCGTCCCCGACGTGGTGGCGCGGTAGGAGTCGCCACAGGTAGCGAGGATGTCGGTGGCGGGATAGTCGTGGTGTGCATGGGCGAATGTGACGTCAGCTAACGGCACCACGGGAAAGACGTACCTCCCGGCGGCACCGGCGGACGGCACCGGGCGGGGAGTCGGCACCGGCGGCGGGGGCGGGGGCGGTGACGAGGGTGCGACCGACGGCGACAGCGGCGACGGCGACGGCGCAGCGGCGACCGGCGGGGACGGCGACATCACTGGGGTTGGCGACGCGGTGGCAAGCGGGGTTGCGGCTGGGTGACTCCCCGCGCTGCAAGCCGTCACGCTGGCCGCGGCGAGCAACGCAGCAGCCAGGCATCGGCCTCGGTGGCGCAGCGGCGCGGTCATCCGCCGGTGATATTAAGTTCACTGATCGCGGTATAGTCGAAGCGCGCATCCCCCGGCGCGGTGGTGGTGTCGATGTGCAACGTCACTTTGTCGGCAGTGATGTTGGGAACGGCCAACGTCTGCATGCCATGGTCTCCGTCGCGCAGCTGCTGAGTGAGTGCGGTCCCATTGGAGAATTGCCAGGTGACGGAGAGAATGCGGCGCTCTTGCCGATACCGGTCCACTGCCGTCACCGGGTCGCGCTTGCTGTAGCCGTTCACCACCCCCACGCGGGTCAACGTTGCCGGCGCCGCCAGTTGTTGACCGCAGCGGGGGCAGAACTTGTTGGCGGCGGCAACCCCGCCTCCACATGCGGCGCAGAAGCGAAGACCTTGCTCAGGGCTGATTGGCTCCATGGTGGACGCCCCCTCTTTGTCGCGCGATGGTGCCGCGAACACGGGCCTGCCCCTGGCGCCCCGCGCCGCAAGGCTGGCGAGCCCGACGGCTTGCAACGGAAGGCTAACCGCCCACGCCCGCCGTCATTGCCTTAATCGCCACGTGCGCCAAGAATGCCAGGCCTAATTCGGGCTGGTCCAGGCGGTTGCAGTCGGCCCGTCCAGGCTGAAGTCGTGATTCGTGCCGACCTGGTCCCACCAGTCGGCAAAAGGAACCGAGAACTGCGACACCTCGGCGGCGACCCCGGCGGCCCAGGCGGCCCGGTCTGCGGCAGTCCCCACGACGTAGGAGCCGACCTCGGCCAAGGCCCACGGCAGCCCGGTCGATTGCGACACTGCCACGATCGGCGCGATGAACGCCACCGGGTCCGTGTAGCCGGGGACGGCAAGCTTCGCGCTGCCGTTGTAGGCGTCGAACGCCATCACGTCGACCGCACCGGCCGGATACCAGGCCCGCCAGTCCCAGCCGGATTTCGGGTTGAGCGACCATTTGAGCAGGATCAGCGTCGGAATGCAGCCGGCCGCCCTGATGGCCGGCGCGTACGCCTGCCAGGACGCCCGATAGGCCGCCTGCTCCGCCGGGGTGGTGAAGTTGTCCTCCGGCTCATGCCAGTAGGTGGCGTAACACTTCATGGTCGGGGGGTGGCCGGACAGGAATGTCTGGATCTGCTCCGGGGTGCCGGTCTGAAAGGAGATCACGGCCGTCCCGTCGGCCGGAATGCTGTTCAGGGTGGCCGAATTCGTCCACTTCGCCGGCGTGCCGTTGTAGAAGACACGTACCGACGTCAGGGGTCGGCCCATCAACGCGGACAGGCGGGAGACATCGCCGGAGTCGGTTATCGACGAGCCGAATGGTGTCAGCAGTGGGGTCGAATCGGCGGTCACGGTGGCTGACGCCGGCGTGGCCGATGCAGACAGCAGAACGCTCGAGGTGAGGGCGGCAAGGGCGGCGCAGAGGCCGAGACCGAGATGATGAGGTGAACGAATGATGGGCAGACCTTTCAATCTCGTCCCTGGGCCCCCGCCCGGGCACTGGTGGCGCCTTATTGTCACATATCGCGCACAGGTCGTAACATGCAGTAGCCACCCAGCGCGATCGGCGGCCCCCCGAGCAGGATGCACATCGGCAGGATGCCGGCCGCCGCGGCACCCCATCCGGCGACGGCGGCGCCGAGGGCTTCGGTGGCCACTAGTGCGCCCATCAGCAGGCTGAGAGCCGACGCGCGGATGTCCCCGGGCAGTCTGGGGCTGACCACGACGTTGGCCGGCGCGAGCACCGCGAACAGCAACCCGGCCGCGAGGTAACCGACGGCGGCCAGCGCGCTCCGGGCGCCCGATCCCAGGCTGATTGCCAGGTAACACCCCGTGGTGAGCCCCCCGCCGAGCAGCGCATAGCCGGCCGCCCATCGCAACAACTTCGCCGGATCACCATCGGTCGGCACCGCGGCTGTGGCCATGATGCTGACCACGGAGGCGATCGCGATCAGGCCGCCCACCGCGGCCGGGCCGGCACCTAGGACTTCCCGGCTCAGCGGCACGGTGAGTGCGGTCATCGACGTCGCGGTGAGCATGGCCGCGGTGACGAGCAGCACCGCACGCACGATCAACGGGTCGCGACGGAGTGCCCGATAGGAGATCCGCAGTGCGCCGCGCAACGGGCCGCGGCGGGCGGCCGCGGCGGCCGGGAGGCCGGCGAGGAAGCCGGCTGACGCAGCGAACGACGCCGCATTCACCGCCAGCGCCGGATGGGTGCCCAGCAGCGCCACCAGGCCGCCGCCCAGCGCAGCGCCGATCGCCACCGTCAGGTCCTGGGTGATGCCGGTCAGCGCCACCGCCGGCGGATACAGCTCCCGGGGCAGGATCTCCGGCCGCACAGCGGCGCGGGCCGCCTCGAATGCCGGGGTGGCCAGACCGGCGCAGAACACCACACCCAGCAGGACCGGGATGGGCAGCGGTAGGCCGGCGACCCCGAACGCCACGGCGCGTACGACATCCGCCACCACCATGACCCGGCGGCGTGGCCACCGCTCGCTCAGAGCGGTCAGCAACTGGCCCGGGCCCAACCACGGCACCAGCGAGATGGTGGTGACGAGACTGGTGACGGCGGGCGAGCCGGTGCGCTCGAACACCAGGTACGCCAGCACCAGTCGGGCCGACCAGTCGCCGACCTCGCTGATCAGCTGGGCCAGCCACAGCCGGCGGAAGGCCGGGACGGTCAGTGGGCGCGCGAGCACGAGCAGCCGCCTTCGGACCGCCCCCAGCGCCCGACCGTCCACCCTCCCGACCGTCGAGCCTCCCCACCGTCTTGCCCGGCCGTGCAGCCGGGCAGGCTGGCATGCGAACGCCTAGACCGTACTGTGCCGGAGCGGGCGCCCGGCTCAGCTCAGGTCCATTTATTGCCGTACATAGCAGATCTCCCTCCCGCGCAGCCGCCGAGTCGACCTCGGGCGTCGACAAACATCCCCCGGCGCGTCACACTTGGTCTCCCGTATGGTCACATTGAGTAGGCACGCGTGTGGGGTGAACAGGCCAAAGTGATCATTTTGGAGGTCATCGGATGATAGCCGTGGGATGCCTGAGCCGCCTGACGTCGACGAGGCGCAGGCCCGGGCCCATGCCCGAGCTGCCCCGGGCGGCCCGCAGGCTGGTCATCGGGCTCGTCACGCTCGCCGGTGCCGCCCTGATCGCGGGCGGGCTCACCCCGTGGCACCTTCACGACCTGATGGTGTTCGGCGTGCTGCTGGGGGCGGCCGGCACGTCGGTGGAGGCGACCCGGCGGGTGCCCGAGCCGGCCGGCATGAACGCCAACGACATGCTGGGCGCGTGGTGGCTGGCCATGGCCGTGCTGTTGCCTCCGGTATATGCCCTGGCCGCGCCGATCCCGGTGATGGCCCTCACCCAGTGGCGGGTGCGACGGATCGCCACCTACAAACGCGTCTATTCGGCAGCGGCGATTGGCCTGGCCAATGCCGCGGCGTCCGTGCTGTTCCACGCGCTGCCCGGGCGCTGGTCCAGCTGGCAGTCGCTGCTCCACCCCCTGCCGCTGACCTTGTCACTGATCTCGGCGGCGCTGCTTACCAAGGTGCTCAATTCCGTCCTCATCGGGCTGGCGGTCAAGACGGCCGACCCGGAGGCCCGCTGGGCCGGCGTGTTCGTCGTGGACCACGGCCATCTCGAAGTGACCGAGCTGTGCGCCGCCGTGCTGATCACGATGCTGGCCGGTGTCACTCCCTGGCTGGTGCTGTTGGCACTCCCGCCGGTCCTGCTGTTGCAGCGGGGCATGCTTTACGCCCAATTGCACGCCGCCGCTCGTACGGACGCCAAGACCGGGCTGCTCAACGCCGTGACCTGGGAGCGGGAGGCCGCCTCGGACTTGGCCGCCGCCCGCCGGCGGGACCAGCCGGCCGCGGTGCTGCTGCTCGACATCGACCACTTCAAGCTGGTCAACGACACCCACGGCCACCTGGCCGGCGACGACGTCCTGCGCGCCGTGGCCAACGCCCTGCGCTCCCAACTGCGCGACGGCAAGGATTCCATCTGCCGCTTCGGGGGCGAGGAATTCGCCGTCTTCCTCCCCGGGGTGGACGCGGCCGAGGCCCCCCGGGCCGCGGAACGGCTGCGCCGGACCGTCGCCGAGCTGGTCACGGCGGTCGACGGCGGGCTGGTCCAGGTGACCGTGTCGGTCGGGGTCACCGTCGCCGACGCCGTCAACACGCCCGAGGCCACCGTGCCCGAGCTGCTCGCCGGGGCAGATCTCGGTCTGTACCAAGCAAAGCGGCAGGGCCGCGACCAGGTTCGCCTCCGGGAGCGCCCGGAGCGCCGGACGCTGCGCGGCTGAACTTCCAGCGAGCCGACAGCGCAGACCTACGCCGGGACAGTTCCGGGCCACGTCCGCCAGGATCAGCCGGGCGTCAGGGAGTAGCGCCCCGCAAGGGCGCTGAAGCGAAGTGGGCGGCTTACGAAGTGCGAACGCACCCGCGACGCAGGCGCCGGCGCACCTAGGCTGCTGACTTGTGACCCGGGTCCTGGTTGTCGACGATGACCCGACCGTCAGCGACGTGGTCAGCCGGTATCTGATCCGCGAGGGCCTCATGGTGGAGGTGGTGGCCGACGGTGCGCTCGCGCTCGAACGGGCGCTGGCCGACCCGCCGGATCTGGTGGTGCTGGATCTGATGCTGCCTGGGCTGTCCGGCCTCGACGTGTGCCGCCGGCTGCGCGAGCACAGCAGCGTGCCGATCGTGATGCTGACCGCCCTCGGTGAGGAAGGCGACCGCGTGCTCGGGCTGGAGTACGGCGCCGACGACTACGTGACCAAGCCGTTCTCCCCCCGGGAGCTCACCCTGCGGGTGCTGTCCGTGCTGCGCCGGGCGGCTTCAGTGCCGGTGCCCGCGCAGGCCGACGTCCTCGTCGACGGCGATCTGGTGCTGGAGGCCGGCGCCCGGGTAGCGCACCTGTCCGGCCGCCAGCTGGCCCTGACCGTTCGCGAATTCGACCTGCTGGAATTCCTCTTGCGCCATCCCGGCCGGGCATTTGCCCGGTCGGAGCTGCTGGAAGCCGTCTGGGGCTGGACCTTCGGCGATCAGGCGACCGTCACCGTGCACGTACGCCGGCTGCGCGAGAAGGTCGAGGCCGACCCGGCGGCCCCCCGGCGGATCGTGACGGTATGGGGCGTCGGCTACCGATTCGACCCCACGCCGTCATGAGAGACGTCGCCGAGATCATCCTGCTGGCGCTGGGCGGCTCGCTCGCGGTATCCGCGGTCGGCTGGTCGATGCAGCACGTCCTGCGCCGCCGGTCCATCGGCACCAACATCAGCGCTGTGGCACTGGTCGCCGTGCTCGCCGTCGCGGCGGGGGTCACGGCGACCGCGGCGGCCATGTTCATCTCGTCCCACGACCTGAAGGTGCTGCTGCTGGTGCTCCTGGTGGCGGGGGCCACCGCGCTCAGCAACGCCCTGTGGCTGGCCCGCCGACTAGCCGCCGAAAGTTTGTGGGCGTCCCAGGCCCGTGAGCGCGAGCGGGCGCTGGAGGCCAGTCGGCGCGAGTTGGTGGCCTGGGTCAGCCACGACCTGCGTACTCCGCTGGCCGGACTCCGCGCCATGTCCGAGGCGCTGGCCGACGGTGTGGTCAGCGAGCCCTCCACCGTGCGCACCTACCACCAGCGACTGCGTACCGAAACCGGCCGGATGACGGGCCTGGTCGACGATCTCTTCGAGCTGTCTCGGATCAATGCCGGCGCGCTGCAATTGACCCTGCAGTCGGTCGACCTGGCCGATCTGGTGTCCGACGCCGTCGCCTCGGCCACGCCCGTGGCCACAGCCAGCGGAGTACGGCTGGTCGCCGAGCCCGGCGCCTACCCTGCGGTAACCGCCAGCGAGACCGAGCTGGGCCGGGTGCTGCGCAACCTGCTCGCCAACGCCATCCGGCACACCCCCGCCGACGGCGTGGTGACGGTAGCCGGCGGCGAGGACGACCAGGGCGCCTGGCTGGCCGTGGCCGACGCCTGCGGAGGGATCCCCGAAGCCGACCTGCCGCGGGTCTTCGACGTTGCCTTCCGAGGCACGCGCGCCCGCACTCCCGACCCCCGGGCCGAACCGGCCGGCGGTGGGTTGGGCCTGGCCATCGCGCGGGGCCTGGTGGAGGCACATCGCGGCCAGATCGCCGTGAGCAATGCCGGCCCCGGCTGCCGATTCCTGGTCCGGCTGCCGTTATCCGTCGGGGCCCCGCGGCCGGTCACCGGCTGAGCCGGCAGCCACGGCCGGCCGGTCGTCCCGGCTGCGCGCCTCCTCCTATCCGACCAGCCGGGCCGCGCCGACCGAATAGCGGTCGGCCGACGGCTCGGTCCGCTCTCCCTTGCCCGTAAAGAGCCGGTAGGACGCCATCCACGCCGCGGCCTCGCGCAACGGCAACGGCCGGGCGATGAGATATCCCTGCGCAATGTCGCAGCCCATTTCCACCAGCAGCTGCCAGGCCGCCTCGTCCTCCACGCCTTCGGCCACCACCTTGAGCTTCAGGCTGTGCCCCAGATCGACAATCGATTTGACGATGGCCGCGTCGTCGTGACTCTGCGCCATACGCTGGACAAAGGATTTGTCTATCTTCACCTCGGCGACCGGCAGCCGACGCAGATAGGCCAAGGACGAGTATCCGGTGCCGAAGTCGTCGACCGACAGCTCGATCCCTCGGTCGCGCAGCTGTTGCAGCGTGCCGAGCGTGCCGGCCGGGTCAGCCATGATGCTGCTCTCGGTGATTTCCAGGGTCAGCAGACTCGGTGCCAATCCGTAGCGTTCGAGAACCCCGCTCACCAGGCCGACGATGTCGCCCCCGTCGAGGGAGCGGGCCGAGATGTTGACCGAGATGCCCACCCCCGGAGCGACGCCCTGCCAGCCGGCACAGGCCTCGATCGCGCGATGGAGGACCAGCTCGGTCAGCGGGCCGATCAGGCCGCTCCGCTCGGCCAGGGGGATGAATTCGTCCGGCGACACGGTGCCGCGCTCCGGATGCCGCCACCTGGCCAACGCCTCCGCCCCCTGCAGCCGGCGGGTCTGCAGCGATGCCTGCGGCTGGACGTAGACGTTGAGGTCGCCGGCCTCGATCGCCCGGCGCAGCTGAGCGACCAGTCCCAGCCGGGCCAGCGATGTGTTGTCGAGGCTGTCGTTGAACACCTGGACGCCGCGCGCCGCCTGCTTGGCGTTGTACATCGCCAGGTCGGCGCACTTGAGCAGGTCCGGCCCGCTCGAGCGGTGAGCCGGCGCGAGCGCGATGCCGAGCGAACCCCGCATCGTGATCTCAGTGCCCTCGACGAAGATCGAAACCTGCAACGCCTGGAGCAGCCGCCGCCCCACCAGCTCGGCCTGCTCGGCATCCGGACAGTCCGGCACCAGGACGGCGAATTCGTCGCCGCCCAGCCGGCCGACCAGGATGCCGGCGCCGGTGTCGGCGGCTGCCGCGGTCAACCGGGCGGCCACCTCCTTCAACAGCACATCCCCCTGCTGGTGGCCGAGCGTGTCGTTGACGTCCTTGAAGTCGTCGAGGTCGAGGATCCCCACCGCCACCGGCGACGCATCCGCGCCGGCCAGCTGGTCATCGAGCTGACGCAGGAAAAGGACGCGATTCGGCAGCCCGGTGAGTGGGTCGTGCAGGGACTCGTGGCGCAGCTGATCCACCAGCTGCCCGTTGCGCAGCGCGACCGCGGCATGGTTCGCCACCGTCTCCAGCAGTTGGACGTCGGCCTGGTCGAAGCCGCGAATGTCGCCCAGCCGGTCGTCGACGCCGAGGATGGCGACCGGCCCGGCCTCTCCGCGCAGAGCGACCATCAGGCTGTCCCGCAGCCCGAAAACGTCGAGCCAGGCGCGTTCCCGCGGCACCTTCGTGCCGCGGAACAACAGCAGCGGGCGGGACTCGGCCATGATCGACTCCACGATCCACGAGTCGCGGGCGATGTGGTGGGCCGGTCGCCGACTCAGGCTCCCATCGGGTAGCAGGCTGACCTCGACGTCCTGCCCGGAGTCCAGAGCGGTGAGGAAGGTCAGCCGGGCCTGATCTGCGTGCAGCAACTCCTTGGCCTGGGCCAGCACACTGCGCAGGATCGCGTCGATCTCCGGGCTGTTGGACACGATCTGGGTGAAGCGGTACAGCCGCTCGAGACTGAGATGCCGTTCGTTGAGTCGGGCGTACGCCCGGTAGGCCATCAGCAGCAACGCACTTGTCGCCGCCAGCGGGATCGCCGCCCACCGGTTGTCGTCCCACGCCGCCGCAACTACCACGCCCACCGTGGCGATTGACGCCGCCGCCCCGGTGCAGGTGAGGGCGAGCCGGCCCAGCTCCGGCAGGCGGACCGTCCCCTCGAGGAGTTGGATGATGAGCCCGACCGCGACGGCGGCGAACCCGCTGGATACCGCGGTAGCCGCCAGGGCGGCCAGCCATGCGGCGATCTGAGTGGCCGGGCCCAGGTTCACCAGCAGCGAGTAGCCCACGGCCCCCACGGCCGACTCGGCGGCGGCCAAGGTCAGGTTGAACACCAGCTTCTGTGGCTGGCGGTACTGCCGGCGTAACAGGCCGAAGCCCACGGCCGCACCGACGAACCGGACGACGATCAGCGTCTGGCCAGGCAGGTACAGCAGCCCCAACAGCATCGGCACCTCACTGAGGAACACCGAGCGCGCCTCCCGGCGCAGCTGGATGTTGAGGACGAACGCATGAGCCAAGGCGAACATCGCCACCAGGGCCCACCACGGGACCTCCGGCTCCAGGTCCGGCCCGCCGCCGATCACCCCCACCGTGCCCCAGAGCACCACGGTGATCAGCACCCAGGCCAAGGTCAGACCGGTGACCACCCGGGTCGAGCGCGCGCGCAGCAAGGCCAGGCGGGGTCGCCAGCGCGCCAGCGAAGCCGACGACATGGTTGCCCCATC
>JAABUL010006482.1_pt1 | contig 13430 bp, 16 predicted proteins | sample 5559151 | NCBI WGS metagenome assembly JAABUL01 (sample SAMN10711876, study PRJNA513368) | rock metagenome | isolation source: Antarctica rocks | place: Antarctica: Victoria Land, Pudding Butte sud | reverse complement strand
CATGATACATGCGAGAAAGTTTTGCCTGCAGCGCTCAACAAGCTGGACATCGACGGAGACTGGAGAGAATATGCGCTCCATATCGTTTACGACGGTGGTGAAGAATTATGTCTATCTTTATCAGACAAGCCATGGCTTATTTATTATGAATTAGCAGCTGGGCAACATAAGCCAAGGTTCATGGTCAGAAGACATGGACCACGTGCCGCGCCAAGCCGAGACGTTGGTATAGGGGAGCAGATCACATCTCCGTTGGGGGTCCCTAGGTCATATCACTGTGACCATTGTCCACAGAGCTTCAACCGCTTACACGATCTGAAGAGACATAAGAAGATACATACAGGTTTGAAGCCGTTCCGTTGCCAGTATTGCGACAAAACATTCACCAGAGAAGCCGCGTTAAAGGTAAGTTTTACTGGCTGTAAACCGCTAACGGACCACTGACGTCGATGGAAGGTGCACATAAAAAGATGCGGGCGAGTGGCGTCCTCTTCGGCGAATAGTGCAGAAGAAGGCACAGGTTCTCACGCAAACGCGGGTAGTCATGAAGAGAGCCCTCGGCCTGTTGTTGATGATGTTTCAATCGAGTCCGAACCTGCGATAAGTGGAGAGCTACATGACGATGAGCAGAAAGAGCCGTCAACTCAACGCCAGGAACTGCTACACCAACCAGTATCTCGTATCTCTGGCGGCGACAAAGGTGCCAATACCAACAATCACCTGAATCGACTCCTTTATATGGTCACATTCAAGGCTCTAAGAGCTGACTTGTACTGCGTTTTAGAAGCCACCGGGCTGCACGTGGAAAAAGGTGACTTGGTTATCGTTGAAGCGGGTAGAGGTGAAGATCTGGGCACTATAGCTAGCGACGCCGTACCGTTGACCGAGGCGAAGAGAACCAAGGAGAAATATGAACAAGAGCATCAGAAATGGCTTATGCTATTATCGCGTCAACCCCAAACTCATAATACTACAGGGCCGATTACAAACAGCCAGCCACAATTGTCGAACAATACAGTTGGCGTAATGAGCAACGCATCCAGTCAAGGCAATAACGCTGCTAGCGACTTGCTAAGACCGAAGATGATCAAGCGTCTTGCACGTTCTCACGAAACCCACACGCTCAAGGATAAAGAGACCCGCGAGGCCAATGCGAAGCGTGTTTGTCAAGAACAAGCCATAGTGCTTGGTCTCAATATAGAAATTCTGGAAGCTGATTTCCAGATGTAAGTGATCATGTTCAACAGGATCATTGGCGTACTAATAGCTCGTAGGGACCGGAAGAAATTGACCTTCTATTACTTCGCGCACGGGTATATCAACCTCAGTCCTTTAATCAAGGATCTGTTCAAAATCTATGCGACCCGCATTTGGATGTCTGCGGTCAATCCGAGCACGCCTGCGGGTCCATCGTCTACCAATGACGATGTAGAAGATGGAAAGAGGATAGACCCGCTACCGGTCATGTCGACTCCTGAGCCTCGACCATCGCACCCTGAGTCTGTATCGTCTGGCTCATCGCTGCAGGATGATGCACGCCCATCAAATTCGACTGCCCTGCCCGAGGTCAGCCCTTCTCACCGGGCGGGATTATCCACACCCTTGTCGAGCTATGCTTCTTTTCCTAAGCCATCGATAACCAGCGTTAAGATGTATGTGATATGAGAGCGGCGGATAACGCCTTTTCCGTCGTACAACGCTGACCTATATCTTAATTTAGACAGAGCAAAACAAGTTGAGAGAAGCATCGGAAACTTCTTAGCAGCCTGTAGACGAATCCTCAAAACGCTTACCCAGTGGTCACGACACAGCGACAGAAAGGGAGGTTTGCGATGTTTGTTTTTGTCTGAAACATGATTCAACGTTATGTGTTGTGCATTCAATGGAATTGGGGTGGACACTCCCGACTTAAAATCGATGCGAAAACTGCTATGACCAATTCTGAAAGATGAATATGGTCGAGGAGTAAAATCCGCCAATATGGAGAACTTGTTGCCCCAGATACCAGACACCATTATTTCCCTGCTTCAGGGCTTAAAAGGAGCGCAACTGCAGTTGAGGGCAGAGCAAATCGGAATGGATGCATCAATAATAGGGACTACGTACCTCGGTAGTACTTGGATACAAGACTAGGACTGGCCTTGTAAATCTGAAACATCACAAGGGCTTTGTAAAAAGTTGGATGATCTGAGGCTTGGCTGTCAAGGAAATCACTATCATGTTCAGAATTCGTTGTTTACCTACGCCTATTGAACGTGGCGCTATGCAATCTCACAGAGCCATATCAATGACATGCGTCGGTTGAATGAGGGAGTGGCACGATCAGAGGAATGCTTGATTGTCCTATAGATATTTCCTAATGACAATAGTGCCACAATCCGCCTCGTGTGGAGAGCGGTATAATGGAAGTCAGATGCCCGCCAGATGCTGTTCGTAAATTATATGTTGTTACTCATGAATCATGAAACAAATCCGCCGATCGTTCGGCTGAGGTATTTTGTTGTGATGTTTGGTGTGGACGTGGGGTGGTGACACCTACGTACAACAGTAGCAGAATTAGGGCGGACTTTCTTGGCGGAGGAGAAACATCAACATCGACCAATCTCTCTACCTCTTTCTACCAGACTATTGATATATCGTCGTGCTTAGCCCGTGTCTAGAGGAACATAAAGTAGTCTGCCAAGGCGGCTACAGCGATTGCCCCGCTATACGTTTATTCTGTCACCAGGGCCTGCTCAACTGTAACCCACGTGTACGGCATCATTGGTCAAGCAACTTCTCCGAGATAATACACAAATTATTCAGACTTCTTGATCATGCCAGAACTGGAAGGTTCACTTGCCACAATGCTGGGCTATCAAGTGCTGGGCCCAATTGCACGAGTATATACTCATACAAGACCCTGCCTCCACTGCTCCATCGCCTGCAGTGCCTCCCACGATATCTCAGCATGCATGCCTACTACGCAGCTGCTGCCTTCACGCTCGCCGTGTCAGTCTCAGCAGTCAATCCCGACGTCTCTCCCGCACTGCAAAACATTCTCAATCAAGGTCACCAGGCACCGCTCTATACCTACCCAACAAGCCTGACCCAGGGCATCGTGCCGAAGTTGATCCATAGTCACAACGACTATTGGAGAGATGTGCCCTTCTATAGCGCCATCTCGGTCGGTGCAGTCTCTGTCGAAGCGGACGTCTGGCTATATAACGGCACGCTATATATTGGACACGAGCGAGGTGCATTGACGAACGCGAGGACATTTGAGTCGCTGTATATCAACCCTATCCTGGATATCCTGCACCGCCAGAATCCTACGAATTCCTCTTTCCTGACAGCCCCGACGCACAATGGAATCTTCGATACCGTGGGCACACAGACCTTGTACCTCTTTGTTGATGTCAAGACCGACGGTCCTTCGACCTGGCCCTACGTTGTTCGAGCTTTGGCGCCGTTGTGAGACACTCCTGACAGAACGCCGTCTCTGGAATCTGCTGCTAATACATCGTTCAGGCAATCCGGTGGCTGGCTCTCCACAATCAATTCAAGCTCTCAATTCACATCTGGCGCCGTAACTGTAATCGGCACAGGCAACACTCCCCTTGCCCAAGTCCAACCGGTCACGCCTCGCTACTACTTCTACGACGCCCCCATCCCCACGCTCAACAGTACCTTCTCCAATCTAACCTCCCTCGTCTCGCCGATCGCCTCTACCGACTTTGAGGTCAACTTCGGCCCTGTGCTAGGCACATCGATGAACAACACACAATTAGCGTTGTTAAGGGCACAAGTGGCTACTGCGCATGCGAAGGGCATTATGTTGAGGTATTGGGATCAACCTGGTTGGCCGATCAGCACGAGGAATGGGATATGGAGGCAGTTGAAGAGTGAGGGAGTGGATTTCATCAATGTGGATGATTTGGAGGCTGCGGCTGGGTTGAGCGATGCGAGTAATTACTGGTGATAGTAGCGATGCTGCGAGGTGGCCAATGAAGATGGAAAGTGGACATGGTTTGAATTGGACCGGCCGCTGAGGTGTATGTTCGGTCCTAGTCAGTAATGGACCTAACCTGCAATATCATTGCAAGATCAATCGCCGCAACTAGCTACACCAGAAGAACCTTAGCATCGATCAAAATATGTCACAATTTCTCGCACGAAGTCCAGGATTCATATGTTCCTGTGTGAGATTCCGCTTTATCGATTCCATGCGTGCTAAGCTATTCGCAGACTCTCGTACCAGCGATGGGGCTTGTCACAGACCGCAAGGAGCAACGCAATCCTATATGTTGAACCTACGGTAGAGGTAGTCTATTTGCATGGCCGTCATCGCATTGAGGCTGCTAAGCAATCTTTTACACCTCGACGAACGATGGTGGACACTCGACGTCCAAGATGACTGTTCGTGAAATTCCTTGAGACTATTATTATCTATTGGCTGTTAAGACGCTCTTCTAGGTATCGACCCATCACTCAAAATTTCTCTGCAGCAGGGGTATCTTAATTCAAAAGACTATCACGATGGAGACATCGGTCGACTAATTCGACGCGCTTCTCAGCTGGGAGATACTAAGCAACGGCGTAAATGGCTTGCCATGCTATCCTGGACTAAGAGGAGGGACCTTGCGGAAATGGAGAAAAGAGCAGAAAACGATTCTCAAATGCATCACTTGCAAGACAGCTTGGACGCACTGGCTCCCCTTACGGGCCTGTGGCCCACTTTACAATTAGATATTTTTCACTGGATACTATCTCTACGCTGTCCTGAGGTTTGGCGTCAAAACCTCCTTGAAAATCTTAGCTAACCAGGGGATCAGATCGCCGGTAATCAGCTCGTTCAGATCTCTATCTACCGGTCGGCAGATGCGTCCCTTTGCTTCAACAGCCACACGTCCACACCCAAAACACCAAGAGAAGTACTTGTATGTACATGACTCAAACAATACACAACGGCGAAAAGCGAGTCAGAGCTATGTTCATTTGAAACAAATGCGGGATATAGAAGCGATGCAGTCAGGCGAGTTCCAGCGATGTATGAATCAGGTAGCAAAGCCATATTGATGTAGATCGTCCCATTTCACGTTATAGAGATCTTCTAATTGAGCGCAAGTAAAAAGATTTATTAGGCGCAGACAGTTGTAAGGCACATCGATAAACAGGATCTTACTCATTGACGCATTTTCAAAACAAATGAAAGGGACAGAAGCCGTGATCAATAATGAAGATGAATGTTCAATTGATGATTTGTGAGGGCTGTCAGAAAATAGCACACCCTTAATTCAAGCAAGGGTTCACCCTCGCTCTGAGTGTCCATTCTCCTACTCTGCAACCGTAAGCATCGAAGCAATACTGAGAACATCTGCAGATTATCCACAATAGTTGTACGGGTGCTTTCAATTGTCCTGGCATCAGCCTTAAATTGTAGGCAATTCGACTTGATTCACCCTTAAAGTACCCTAGAGCGGTGCCCCGGAGCTAGAATTTCGGCCCGCGAGCCCCGTATACTTCTTGATCTGTCTGTCTTCGACATCTCATCGACGTTCTTATCACCTATCGTCTCATCCGTGGTCTCTCCTGCTTGTCCACCATGGTCCGCGAGTACCTTGCCGATATCACCTTCATGCCGAGACGCCCCCCCACCTGAGTAGTCCCTTCAGGCACAGCATCTGATGCTATGGCTAGGGTTCTGAACTAATCATTCGTAGGTGATTAACTAGTTCTGTAGCTACCAAACAGGATGATCACGCTTCTCCCCGACCTCTCGGAGCAACTTTTAGTGTGCAGTCAATTCACCGTGGACCTACCGAGGTACGCGATGCTGATCAGGATTGGGGCGCAGAGCCGTCTGGGATTCTCTTTCAGGCTACAAGGCTACCAGGTGCACCAACTAATGTCCGGTGCTCCGACCATTATTCTTAATCCTCACACCATCTGATCGGAGTATGCTACCTGTCTCCTGGACTAGCTCCATTGATCACTGCTTCAGGAGCCGTTCTCATCATGGAGTGAGTGCCAAACGATTGTCCCCCTTCTGCACTTAGCACCTCATGCGAGCTGGGGCTCATCTACTGCTTAGGGAAGACAAAGACCTATGGGCTACAGCCCTCAAAAGTCTGGACGTCAAAGATCGGCAACGGCTTGCGGTCTCGAAGTCAGCTGAGAGGATAGTACTTAACGATATTGTACGCTTAGTAGAGGGAAAAAAGGCACTATGTCTCCAACGCCGATGGAAATTCAAAAGGAGCAGTGGTGAACTGGTCATACTGCGAGATGTCTTTGAGAAGATCCTTCACTGGGTGAACAAATTCAAAGAGGCGGGGGATATCATCGTGCAATATGACCCAGCTCATGCAGCACTGCCGTGGGCAGGTGTGAGGTTTCTACTCCAGGTATATTCGCAATGACGAACGCTGCTGCAATGTTTGATCGAAGCCTAGGTCGCTCTCAATGACAGCCAGACGCTTGGAGCTCTTGCTGAAGGCCTCGAAAGAATCTCCTACATCATTGCACGCTATGCAGTGTTTGAAAGGCTTTAGATCAAAGGGCTGTACAGCGTCGAATTCCAACTCGTAGAGTCCGTGATCAAGCTTTATGCAGATGTCTTAACTTATCTCTCTATAGCCAGGCATTACTACGACCAACATCCTGGGGGTGGGTTTAATTCTGAAAAGCATCCGGTCGATGTTTACTGACCTAGAACCAGTTCGCATGATGAAGAGCATTTTCGCTGACACGGATAGAGGGGCTACTGAAATAATGATCCGCATATCTCAGAAAGAATCTCAACTCGATGCTTTGGCGAGACTAATAGATGCTGAAAGTAAGCTACATTCACGGAATGTCAAATGTGTACATGAAGTGACTAGGATCAGATCTTAACGTCAATAATACAAATCTCTCAATAACACGCAGCGACTTGGGAAGTATGCGCGGAGAGTTGCAATCTATCAATATAGATCTGTCCAGGCGAACCTCTGCGACGCAAGCTTCTGTGGACAGCCTCATGGAACACGTAGGGCAGCTGACAATCGCTTCTGATCAAGACCAAGCGGGTAACTCGATGTTCTGAACGTCTCCATTGGCCTTACGCTGACTAGGCGTGGATGAGATGCTGTACGAAAGCTTCCACAGTTATTGAAATCGTTCGATAAGCCGATGATGCGCATGGTCGAAAGAGTCGCAGATCTGCATGACAGTATGAGCCGTAAGTACCTGAAATCATGCAATCCGTAAACCTCTCATTAACAAACATTAGAAAGTCAACGCCGAGAGGTCCTCAATTGGCTCTCTACAATCCCAGTAAAGAAACACCACGCTACTTGTAGCAAAGACCGTTTACCTAAATCTGGGCTTTGGCTACTTGAGAAGCCCGCATATCGGGATTAGATGAGATCCAGCGTTTCTTCAACTTTATGGCTACATGGCATTCGTGAGTTTATGAAATCATATCCATATTGGTCTAAGTGTGCGCTCTGATCAGTCTTAAAGCTGGCTCCGGGAAAACGAAGCTTGTGTAAGACTAACCATAGGTGTATCAATGTACCCTAACGTGAAAATAGATCAACCGTGATTGATACCATCAGACTTAACGATGCAAGCACTGCAGCGCCCCTCTTGGCTTACTTCTACTGCGCCCGTAACGATGCTGAACCAGAACGGGCATTTCCTGATGCAATCATGCGCTCAATCCTGAGGCAGCTTTCTTACGTCAACCTTGATAAGCCTGTTCACCCAGCTATCATACAAGAATACCAGAATAGGAAGAAGGAGGAGTCGGATGACTGTGATCCTTCAAAGCTCACTTGCGAAGAGTGTGTTGAGCTAATCCTTTCTATTTCGGTAGAGGATCCTGTGATTCTCGTGCTTGATGCACTAGATGAATGTGAGCCTAGTCGGCGCCACGACTTGATGAACGCATTGGAAAAATTGATACATGAATCTGCGAGCCTATTCAAAGTCTTCGTCTCTAGCCGTGACGATACTGACATTACCCTCCGACTCAGGAGCTCACCAAACATCTACATCAAATCCGATGATAACAATGAAGATATTGAGAGTTTCATTACATCTGAAATAGCGAAGTCGATAGATGACAGAAAGCTGTTGTACGGTGTTGTGTCTGAGCAGCTAAGGCAGCAAATGATACAGACGTTGCGAGAAGGTGCTCAGGGAATGTATGTACTTGGGTCATCCTAGATACCTTATATTGACACGATTCAGGTTTCAATGGGTCAATCTACAAATTCAAAACCTCTGTGATTTTCAGCGTATCAAGATCGAGGAGGATCTCAAGGATGAACTTGGGAAGTTACCTACCGCACTTGCTGAGCTGTATTCGATCATATACGGACGAATTTCTTCATCTGCAAAGCCAAGTTATGCAGTAGCCATGCGAGCTTTGGGCTGGTTATTATATGCGCAGCGATCTCTCCACGCATCAGAGTTTCTGCAGGCTGTGTCGGTGGAAAGCGAAGAAGCAGTACGGCCCATTTCGAAAATGGATCTGCTCGACATATGTGCGAACTTTGTCGTTCTGGACTCAGAGCTAGACGTCTTCCGTTTCGCTCATTTGTCTGTCAGGGAATACCTCGAGAGCAAATCGGAATTTTTGCCTTGCAAGGTTCACTCAAGCATGGCTCGTCAATGCCTTCGCGTCCTTTTCAATAATCTGTCTTTCACTTCTCAGGATCGATTTCTTGCTGAAATTGATACGTTCTATGATTATGCATATCTTCACTGGCCGATTCATTGTTACCTGGCAGATCCTTCAACCTGGGATCAAGCTCTTAAAACCCAGGTACATCGTTTCCTCTGGCTAAACAACGCTGTTGGCACCCTCTTCTCCCGGTGGGTGTCGTTCATCTCATACCGCAAAGCCTCAACGGTTAATGGAGTTTGGCGTGATAGGCTGAAACAGTGCCTGAGCGATCCGCCACACCCTCTTCTCGTTGCATGCTCGTTTGGGTTCTTGAGCGTGGTCGACCAACTATCGGCTTCGACGCTGGTGGACTTGAACTTTGGAAATCAATATGGTGAGACAGGGCCATTACTGGCTTGTCAATATGGTCATACCTCCATCGTCAAGGTACTCAAAGAGCACGGGGCAGACTTCAATAAAGCCACACGACGAGGGCCGATGGGCATCATGAAAACTCCCTTCTCAGCTGCAATATCCTCAGGCTGTGCCGCGCTCGTCATATTACTACTGGAAGGCAAGTCCAGCTTCGAGCCGAATGACTGTCCAAATACGTGCTTATTACACCTGGCTGCACTCACGGGAAATAGAGATCTTGTTCAAATTCTTTTAGTTCAAGGGGCAAAGGCCGATGTAATCTGTTCTCATCATTCCACTCCATTGTGTACAGCAGCCGCTCGTGGAGACATTCCCACGGCCCAGCTCCTTTTAGAGAACGGTGCCAACCCAAGTCTTCAAAGTCCATTGCAGTCTGCGGCGCGTCAGGGTCACCGTGATATGGTCAGGCTGCTGTTGCAGAAAGACCAAAGTGGTCTCAACCGGTCTGAAAGTTACTATGGTCCGCCATTACATTGTGCCGCCTGGGATGGTCGAGAGGATGTCATGGATTGCCTACTAGACGCAGGTGCAGACATCAACTCAACAGGAGGGCCTTATGAGCACATTCTACAAACTCTTTCTGTGAAAGGAGGTGACTCAATTATTCGGAAAATGATTGAGCGAGGCGCCGACGTAGACGCGCACGGGGGATACTGGGGCAATGCTCTTTGTGCAGCAATACACTACAACAACGAGACAGCGGTGCGTATCCTTCTTGAAAACGGGGCCGATATCAACAAGTGGGGGCTAGTATATGGAAATGCCATTCATTTTGCAGCTTTCCATGGCCAACTGATCTTTTTGAAGATGATCGCCCCAACCGAGGACCAAATCAATGAGGTCAGTGGCCCTTTTGGTACAGCGATTCAGGCAGCGTTAAGAGGCGATCGCTCCAGTAATGAAATGATAAATTGGTTGCTGGACCAGGGCGCTACTTTGGAAGTTCCATCAGGCCTTTGCCTTCTGCACTGGGCAGCGCATTTTCAACAGCCTACGACTGTTCAGCTTCTTTTGCGACGAGGAGCGAAAGTCGACTGCTTATGTGATACTTTTGGGTGCGTCTTGCAAGCTGCGGCCACGAGGCCTGAAGGTCTTCTACGCTTTCATAACCGAGACCGTGCTTTGAGGGTGATGGAGCTGCTTATCGATGCTGGAGCCTCTCCAAATGTTCCCGGTGGAAAATTTGGAAATGCCCTGCAAGCGGCTGCCTTCGCTGGAGACTTAGTCGTGGCGAAACGCCTCCTTACCGCTGGCGCCAAATTTGTCACTGGAGTCGGTGTGCACGACAATCCACTGAGAAGTGCTTCTGCTCAAGGGCATTTTGACATCGTAGAGCATCTTCTTTCCGACCCCCAATTGGAAATTGATCACGGACTCATTGGCCTTGCAATGCAAGCAGCTGCCTGTCGAGGCCGAACTCGCGCAACGGAACTATTTTTGCTGGAAGATCGGAGCGGCATTAAAGGTGAATGGATGAGATACAAGAATTATCTGCTAAACATTCCATATCGAAGATACGACGAGACCTTTGCAACCATTCTCGATTTTGCCCTCGAACAAGGCTTTCCAAATCATCTCTTCGATGACGTGCTTCAAGCCGGGGTATACTCTGGGAATGAGAAAGCGGTAGAACTTCTTTTATCCAACAGGGCGAACGTCAATGCCTGTGGAGGATACTATGGTAGCGCTTTACAAGCCGCAGCCTGTAATGAACATGATGGGGTCTGGATAAGCAATCGCTCCCATTGGTTGGGGGAAGATACAGAGACGATGTTTCCGAAATCTGAGATTCTTCCAGATCCCGGTAACAGTATCGTGAGGTATTTGTTGACATGTGGGGCAGATGCGAACTCCACTGGGGGGATATTCGGCAGTCCACTTCAAGCGGCGGCTTTCGGTGGAAACCCTTTCATTGTTGAGGAACTGCTTCAGAGTGGCGCGAATATAAAGCGCGGGGTTGGATATTTTTCGAACCCCCTTGAGGCCGCTGCTAGCTCTGCAAGAGCTGTAGCTGATGATGATCCCGCTGGACTGCATACATCTGTACGAGTCAATCGTCAGCGGATTCTTAATCTCCTTCTAGACAATACGCCAATGTGTGACCAACATCGACTCTGCTCTGAAGCACTCAAAGGAGCCAGACTTCGGAAAGACAAAGCCGGCATTCGCACTCTGCGTAACCTCATTCGGGATCGAGGATCTAAACCACAGAAGCGACAAGACGAACTCGGGTCTTATGGGGATGCGGGAGATACTGCTTCTGGTTTTGGTCACGAGACAGATAGAAACGGAGATGATCAATAATCATGGCATGAGCCTGCGCAAATCCAACGAGATGATGTGGAGGTACAAGATCCCGAAAACAGCTGAGACATGCCAGGAGTGACCGCAGAGCAAGCAACCTTAAGGAGGACCAGACGCGCCTTTCCCTCAATGTTCTTGACGGGCTATTTGCAGGATGAAGGTATCTATGTGGTGCAGATGGGATAATGGTGCAAAGCACCAGGCATAATATGAGTTCATAAAGTTTCTCTATTTGATCTCTGTTGCCTCGACGAATTTCACCGGCACCAAATAAGACCATGATCCTGGCTCTATGGCATTAGATATAATCTTCATCAATGGGATGGAATGAAACAAGCATTAGCTTGTTCTAATGTTACTTCTAAGAACATCGTGCTTTCTACTCATTTTTCAGCAGTGTTGTTCGCGGAATGTCGTGCCCATCCGTCATCAAAATAGTCCGTCCAGATAAGAACTGGTGATTTACTCTCTATCGAAAGCATTCATGAGTATTTGTCTTTTTTGTCAAGTTTCAAAAGCATACTTACATCTTTGAGGCTGTCGGAACGAAGGTTCTGCCGCAAATTTGCAATCCGATCCTCTTACTGGTTCACTTCAGACCGGCATCCCAAATTTTCTCACTCCCAGCGACAGAACCACTGAGGCGTTCTCCTTGCCGACTCTCATGAGACACCATCAATTACGCCACCATAACCCACCGCAAGCCACACGGCACCAATGATCCCTTCCACGATATCTCGAGTCACCAAAAGTGCCAGTCCAACCAACCAAGATAACTTCTCTCAGGATTATAGCCTCAGGCACTATCCAACGCATGTTTGAAAATATCATCCATTTTGCTCGTCGCCTTGCCAAACTCAAATAGCTTGAGACAGTCGTTGCCATCAATACCAATATTCTGCGCTGCCAGTGTGTATAGCCCAGTTCCTCAAGCGTGATGACTGAGCTCAATAGCTGTAGGATCCAGTAATATCGTAATTGCTTCATCGCCTACGCTTAAGCCAGCTACAAAGGATTGATTACGCGCTCGAGGGACAAACATGTTGTTGGTTGAGCGTATAGGCAGCGCACGATATTCGGGTGTGGATAAAGAGCCAGTATTTAATAGATATTAGCCTCTTTTCGCAGAATCTCAAAATTACACAAGCTATCATTTCGATATAACTTAGCGTCAGAGTCCGGTACGTTTGTAACTGGATACTGAAAAGAAAGTTTCACGAGGATACGTTCATCAATAATGTACACGACGCCTGGCGATGGAGCTTGGCCAATGCTCAAACATTGGTCGTGTGTCACCCAGCCTCTCGCTGCTCGAGCACCTTCCATACACACCGTCAGAGCTACCCACGAGTAGAGGAGAATGTGAGCGGTGTTGTGGTAGTTATAGAAGAGTAAATCACGTCCATCTTGGATACGAGGCTGGGGTTTGAGATCTTCATTGTGTACACTGTTGGATTGACCATGGGGTGTTGTAATCTTGCAAGCTAGAGCTGTACTGCGTCATTGTATCAATGGGTCTGAATAACGTTGGTAACAAGCTCTTCATGGCTTGCGGCGTGGTCGTCGACATTGGTCTCTAGCTGTGAGGTATTAGCTTGACTTCGCTCTACTTGGATCAAGTAGCCCTAAGATCGATGTGCTTCTTGATGGTGATGCGAGCGGGATGGGAGGAAGTAATTTGTGACTTGGTATGTAACAATAAGCTTGCTTTCATCTTGTCGATGGCATAGCTTAAGAGTGTCTGAGACAGCTTGTCTAGTCAGCTTTTAAAGACCAAGATAGCTGACGGAAGACCCACGAAAATCTCTCGCCCACACAAATTCTCGCCCACCAAACCGCGAACGTGTGGGCGCGGCTTGGTGGGCGACGGATTTAGGTGGGCGGCTTGGTGGGCGAGATTTTTGCGTGGGCCGCTTGGTGGGCGAGGTTTAGGTGCCGCCCACCAAAGATGTTGCCCACGCGCCCTCCCACACAAAATCTCGCCCACCGAGATTTGTGTGGGCGAGAGATTTAGGTGGGCGACAGTTGTGTGGGCGAGAGGTTTTGGCGGGCGGCG